>ERZ773359.125-NODE-125-length-97628-cov-12.972544_pt1 | contig 97628 bp, 97 predicted proteins | sample MGYA00374955_ERZ773359 | MGnify/ENA primary metagenome ERZ773359 (study PRJEB29098, sample SAMN04486028) | biogas fermenter metagenome | study: EMG produced TPA metagenomics assembly of the Biogas fermentation microbial communities from Germany - Plant 4 DNA1... | reverse complement strand
AGTAAAGGTAATGTTTTAAGTGTATAATCTCCAATGACAGGGGGTCAAGCCGAATCCACGCCCCCGCACGGGGGCGTGGATTGAAACAAAAAGCCACGCATATAAAATCATCCGACAGCTCGTCGCCCCCCGCACGGGGGCGTGGATTGAAACTCATTACAAACAATTTAATATAAAATAGTTCTTTCGTCGCCCCCCGCACGGGGGCGTGGATTGAAACGGAATTAATTAATCTTTTCCACTACCGAAAGGATTTTAACTTCCACTAAGCGAACTACCTATGAGGAACCTCTGCCTCTTTCTAGGGGGTATTCATTCTTGGCGAATGTGAGGTTCCTCTTCTATTGATCGGAAAATCCTCCCTGAAAAAACCTACGGCAATTTTACACTAACAAGCGGAGAAACACTCGTATGGAGGGAAGAACATGGATACAACAAATCGCAATAGTACTTATAATATTTTAGTACACTGGCATAATTTTAAATTAAAGCTTGTGTTTGAGGGAATTGTGGTAGGGATACTTGCCGGCTTATTAATTGTATTCTATCGTTGGACACTTGAACAGGCAGCGCTAGTCGTCACGGGGATTTATAAGGCTTTATCGACTAGGCCATTTCTTATTCCTCTTTGGGTAGGGGTATTGCTCGTGATCGGTTATATAGTCGGGAGATTGATTAAATATGAGCCGATGATCAAGGGCAGTGGCATTCCCCAGGTGGAAGGATTGCTCATTGGCAGGATTAATATGGATTGGTTAAAGGTTATTATCGGTAAATATATCGGCGGAGCCCTAGTTATCGGGGCGGGGCTTTCACTGGGCCGAGAAGGCCCTTCGGTGCAATTAGGCGCAGCAGTTGGACAAGGATTTGGTAAAATATTTAAGCGTATGAAAATAGAAGAAAGATATCTTGTGACCAGCGGCGCAAGCGCCGGCCTTGCTGCTGCTTTTAATGCCCCTTTAGCCGGGGTTATGTTTGCTTTAGAAGAAGTACATAAAAGCTTTTCCCCTTTTGTCCTCCTTTCTGCTTTTTCTGCAGCGATCGCCGCCGATTTTGTATCAAGCGGATTTTTGGGGTTAACACCTGTTTTTAATTTAGATAATGTGCCTTCCTTACCTCTAAATTATTATGGGCATATCATCATTTTGGGAGCAATGCTTGGGGTATTTGGTGCTGTTTTCAATAAAACTCTTCTTGGGACACAAAGGATCTATTCAAGGCTAAAACAGATTCCCCAAGAATTATGGGTAACCATACCATTACTTATAACCGTGGCTCTAGGATTCTTCTTACCACAGGTTTTAAGGGGAGGACATGCGTTAATTGTTTCGGTTCTGACGACAAAAAATTTTGCACTAAAAACTCTCCTGCTGCTGCTTTTGGTAAAGTTTTTATTTACAATGGTAAGCTATGGCTCCGGAGCCCCTGGAGGGATCTTTTTCCCCTTACTGACGATCGGAGCCTTAATCGGAAGTATATATGGAACAGTGCTGGTTAATTTTTTCCAATTTGATAGTATGTATCTAGGCAATTTTGTAATATTGGCAATGGTCGGTTATTTTACCGCTATCGCCAGGGCTCCCCTGACTGGAATTATCCTTATCACTGAACTGGTGGGGTCTTTCAGTAATTTTTTGTCAATTACCGTTGTATCCATCACAGCGTATATATTTGCCAATCTTTTACGCTCAAAACCGATATATGAATCCTTATATGAAAATATTATTCATGAACAGGCTCAAGGGACGACAACCCAAAATAATCATTACAAGGTCTTATTAGAATTACCGATCAGTATGGGATCTGTCTTGGATGGACAAAAAATTAAAGCGATCAAATGGCCGGCAAACTGCCTATTAGTAGCAGTAAAACGGGGAGAACAGGAAATAATCCCTAGAGGGAACACCGTGATGCAGGCAGGGGATTATTTGCTGGTACTTACCAATGAGAATACGGCACCTGACGTACATGATCAATTAATCCAAATGAGCAACCACCAATAGCATCCAAAAGTTTATGAAGAGGATGCCTGTGCACGGCTCCAACGAAGACGTTCAACTTGGCCGGCCTACAGATAAGTAAAAAAACAAAAGATTTTGGGTTTTGTCGAATCCGTTAAGGGGTGGAATCATTATGAAAATAAATAAAATGAGGGTAAAGGCTGTATTAATATTGTTTATATGCTGTTTATCGGTGTCTAGAGCAGCCTTGGCCAATGCAGGACCGGTTTACATGGAGGGATATCCCGGTTTCGGTATTGCGGCCATGGAAGAGTGTCCGGTGCGTGTGGAGCGAGAAGAGCTGACCTTTGTTATTGACGAGTACTCTGCAAGCAACACATCTGTTGAGGTGAACTACACTCTCCGCAACACTGCCTCGGAAAAAATAATCGTCCCCATGATTTTTCCGATTGTGTCATACAGACGGGGGTATAGCGGCGCTCAAATAGAATTTAACGGCAAAGCCGTTGATTATGAAATTTACCTGGCCGGACATGTTGACGTCAAAGATTATCTGGAGGATCCCGCAGCCTTCAACAGGCAGGTGGACATTAACACCATCATTAAAAATCTCAATGAGCCCCCGTATGAGCCGCAGTTTTTTGACGATAAGGGCGATGCCGTTTTATATGAGCTAACCTACAAGCCGCCTGTAGAAAGACAGAGCCGTATCAGTTTCACCTTGGACTCGGAAAAAACAAGGGCCATATCATTCGGGTTCACGGGATTCGGCGTTAATGCAGATGGGGAGTGTCATGTCTCCGCCTATGTAAGAGAAGATGACCTGGAAGAAACGGCATACCTTTTAGTGCTGGGCGAAGATACTCTTACCGACCTGTGGGTCGATTATAATGACAAATTAGTTAAGTCAAGCGTTAATGTTAAAGATTTTCTTTGTACTTTTCTCAGCAATAACTATGCGTATTGGAATATGGAAAAAAGAAACAGAGACAATTTTTATGCTGCGTTTATCAAAGAAATTGATCAAAGTTTTTCTGAGTTTCAGCCCGTGTTTTCCGCAAGCATGACCATGGATAACTTATTTAACCGCAATAATATCTCCGTAGTGTTATATGAAGTTGCCTTTGAGGCAAACAGCCAAAATGAGCTGCGCCTGACATATCCCATGCGCGCCACCATTGACAGGAGAGAAACCGGGGATTATATCAACACTTTTGCTTACATTTTAAATCCCGCCCGGAATTTTATGGATTTCGGGGGAGTGGATATTCGCATCGAACTAAATGAGAACAGTCCATATATAATTGAAAGCAGTTTGCCGCTTCAGGAGTCCGGCAAAGGGATATACGTATTATCATTGGACAGCTTGCCTGATGAAGATCTGGTTTTTTCAACTTATTCCAAAAAGGAAATAAGCTTTTGGGATGGCGCCGGTACGAAGGTCTTTAAATATGGATATGGCGGGTTATTTGTAAAATCCCTGACGATAATTTTGCCTTTTTATATTGCCCTAAAGACGGTGGTTGTAATTGTTAAAAAAAGGAACAGGCATAGTTAATTATTAGGAAAAGTTCTCCCCGGAGGTAAACTGCCGGATGTCGCAGTTTTTAGGATGAAAGTTAATGCTCCTATTTACGCATCCGTTAGTGACCTTGCCTAGACCGGGAGAAGGGATTTGCGGTTGACCTTTATGACAGAAAATTGTTATAATTGCTCCAAAAAAAAGCAAATGCCTTTTTCCTATTTCTCATCTCTGCCCCGAAAAATATTTTTAAGGAGGAAGATTATGGCTCAAATAAGCCTCGCCTCACTGCATGCGCTTTTTTATCCGGAGCGGGTGGCTGTCATCGGTGTTACCGATTCCCCTGAGCGGGTAGGTTACAATATTTTGAAAAGCATTCTGTACGGGGGATTTGCCGGAAAAATTTATCCGTTGCACCCCCGCCATGAGCAGGTGCTCGGGTGCAAGGTTTATAAAAGTTTGGATGAGCTTCCGGAGCCGGTCGATATGGCGGTGATCTGTCTGAATCAGTACGCGACTGTGGAGGCCGTGGAGAGCTGCGGCCGTGCCGGAGTGAAAGGGGTCGTCTGCAATGCCGGCGGATACCGGGAAACAGGGGAGGAGGGAGATGAACTCGAAAGACAATTGATCGCCGCGGCGAGAAAATACGGGCTGCCGATTATCGGCCCTAATACTCTGGGGATAATCAATAACGATGCCAATCTGTACTGCACTTTTTATCCCATGAGAATACCGCAGGGGAAAATATCCATTATTTCTCAGAGCGGTGGTGTTGGATTAACCATTATTAACCTGGCTCTCGACGAAGGGATAGGGATAAACAAATTTATCGGGGTCGGCAATTGTTCTAATTTTGATTTTGCCGATTGCCTTGATTATTTGGAAAATGATGATTCAACTGCCGTGATCGGCGTCTATATCGAAGGCACACGGGATGCCGGCCGGTTTGTCCGCACCGCGGGCCGGGTAGCCCGCAAGAAGCCAGTGGTGGTCTATAAAGCGGGACGGATTTCGGGAGCTGACAACTACACGCAGACCCATACGGGAAGCTCCGCGGGATCATTTAAACTATACAGGGATATTTTGCACCAGTACGGTGTTTTCATGGCAGAGAGCCCTACCGAGCTGGTGGCTGCCTGCAAGGCCCTGGAGCTCCTGCCCCTGCCGGGAGGGAATCGTGTGGGCATTTTGACGCACACAGCCGGGCCGGGAGTCGTTATGATCGACCATCTGGCACAGGCCGGATGTGTTATCCCATCGCTCCATGAAGGGACTATCGACCGGGTAAAAGGGATTATCGGAGACGATAACCCTCCGGTTGTGCTGCAGAACCCTCTGGATGCTGCCGGCCTGGCCTTCAGCCGGCCAACCTATGGCGGTCTGGCGGAGGCGATGCTGGCCGATGACCATGTGGACCTTCTTCTGGCGGTGTATGCTATGCATGAAACCTGGGAGCTCCCCGCGGCAGAGCTGCTTGACGCTTACAAAAAATACAAGAAACCTTTAATCGTTAATTTTATCGGGAATTGGTTGGGATGCCGTGCAGACCGGGATTTTCTGCAAAGCGCCGGCGTACCGCTCTTCACCGCACCGGAGAAAACCGCGGTGGCTGCTGCTGCGTTGGTGCATTACGGAATGAAAAAGCTTAGAGGCGGTGTTAAACATGCTTAATGCGGATATTATAAGCTTTGCCCTGTGCTCCGGGCGGAATTTACTCTTTGCCGACGAAGCAGGAGCGTTATTAAAGGCGGCCGGTATTCCGGTAATCCCTTGCCTGGCAGCGGCTACTGAGGATGAAGCCGTGCAGGCAGCAAAGGAGATGGGCTTTCCGGTGGCGCTCAAGGTGCGCTCGCAGGCCGTCGTACATAAGACCGATGCCGGGGGCGTTCGCCTGGGGCTGACGGATGAGAGGGCGGTGCGGCTCGCTTACCGGGAGATTATGGAGAAGTTCCGTATACTTGACCTGGAGGCGCGGGTGACGGTCCAGCCCATGGCTCCGCCGGGCCTGGAGTTGTTGGTGGGTATGACCACTGACCCCCACTTTGGCCGGGTGGTTGCCTTCGGTCTTGGCGGCACCTTTGTGGAAGTGCTCGATGATATCACCTTTCGCCTGGTTCCGTTGCTGGATAAAGATGCCATAGATATGCTTAATTCCATCAAGGGGAGTGTCCTTCTGAAAGGTTTCCGCGGCGCTACGCCCGTTGATATAACCGCCTTAAAGGAGATTATTCTTAGAGTCTCCCGCCTCGCGGAGAATGAGCCGCGGATTAAAGAAATAGAACTAAACCCGGTCTTTGCCTACCCGCAGGGAGCCCTGGCGGTTGACCCGCGCATTATCATCCAATAAAAAGGCTTCGCAACAATTCCGGGCTGATTTAATCAGATTATAACACCTTCAGTTTTGTCAAAGGCCGCAGGAGGTAAGTAATTATTTTTAAAGGGTCGTGTCTTTTGCTGTTTAGTATTCTTTGAGCGATTTCCGTATTTAATAAACTTATAACCTTATCTAATTGGTTATTATCCAACTGTTCCAAGGTTTTACGCAGAATAAGAGCGTTTTGATAGCTTTTTTGCAGGGGTTTGACCAATTTTAAATAACTTGCCCTTCCGGCTAAATCTTCGGCTGCGTATATGCCCGTTAAAATAGCCGGCAATTGGCCAAAGCCAAAAGCAGGCATAATTGAGCCAAAACAGTTTCCCACAAAAAATGTATTTCCTAATCTGGGGTAAAGACACATACCAATAATGTATCTGGTCACTTCAAAACGATCAGTTATTTTAAGGTCTTGGTTAAAGTCTTTGCAAACACGTTGGAAAAATTTTTCCCATAATTCATCTAAGTTTTGTTTTTGATTATGTATGTAATCCGGATAACCTATGGAAATACAGGCCTCTTTTTCGGAGTAAGGCAGTAAATATCCGTACCCCTGGGGTGCGAAGCTATTATTTAGCCACATACCAACTGTATAACGATTAAATTTTCCTTCAACGGTAGCCCCTTTAAGGGTAACGGTCAAATCAACTTTATAATCCTGTATTTTTGTAGTATAAGCGGCATCGCCGGTTGCCATTATCACATGGGTAAATTCTTTCAATAATTCTTCATGAGTATATTTCGAGTTAAATAAGATTTTTGACTTAACCTGCCTTGAGAGCTGGTTTTCAAATGATTCGTTTTCTCTTCCGCGAATATTTATAAATCCTAAGTGTCCCTCAATACTTGCAGTTTTGTTCTCTGAAAATATGTTAATTTTGCGTATATTGCTCAACGGCTGCAAATAGATGCCGTAAGTATCGGCAAGGTAAGCGATGTCATCATTAATTGGTCTGTTTAAGACGGGTAATAAAGCTTCTGCGTTAACAAAACGATCCCCAATTTTGTTCCTCTTTTCAAAGATGGTTGGAGATACGCCGTATTTTTCCAACATTATTGCACAAGTAAGGCCGGAAAGTCCCGCGCCCATAATAGCAACTTTCAAAGCAACAGCCTCCAGAAAAACATTTGAACCTTCCTTCAGCAAAAGGCAGTATTTTTTTTAGTATATGGTAATATTGCCGGAGTATATTATGTAAAAAAAGTTGCCTGTTCCAGTAATACCTAATCACAAGTTGTCGAACAAAAAGAAAAACTTTTTGCGCTTCAAACAGTCATTATTAATAACAACACCTTGGCTCAAATGTTGAATTGCTGCATTAAGATTTTAATTCTAAAGGGGTAATTGAAAATAAAAAAAGGGAATCTTGTGCTGTTCATCATCCTGTCGGCTTTTTCAGCACTAATTTTAGGGAGTTACATAAATTTCAGGTTGTTGAGGATTGACAACCTGTACCATGATGAATTCAAAGAGAAATTAACCGCTGCCGTCCAAGAGGAAACCTCTTTCTGTTTGAAAGATCTGACACCTTTTGAATGGGAAAAGGTGTTTATCATTCATCCCTATACGACTAAAACCGAAATGCAGGAAATAGTGGGTAAAAAGTGGACCACGCGCAAAACTTATGCAGGTTACTTGTTTGAAAAGACCTATTTTGGAGAACACCCTTTGGATGACGATCTTTTTCATAAACTGATCTTCGTACAAGGGGAGAGAATCGTCCTCGATGTAACAATTAGAAGGTCAACTGCCGATTTCACACGGGTTGCCGGCTTTAAGCGACCACGACATAATGTCATCCATTTTGGTGATGATTTTTTAATAATAAAAAAAGAAAAGAACAATTATCCACTGATAGTAAGAGAATAAAATGAAGCAGAATAAACTTTTCTTTTGGCCATGATTTTGTGTTTGCTGATCAGCTAACCGTTCTTTAAGAAAGGGGTGATTATACATGTCCATCAGTATTATTGGCGGAGCAGATGGACCGACACAGATTTTTGTAACATCGAGCCTGAGTTTATATACCACTATTGCTGCCATAGCTATTGTATGTATTGTTGCGGTTGCAACTATTGTTTGGAAGATTAGAAAAGGGAAAAACAAGAACTAAATGGATACTGTCAGTTTTCCTTTAATGGAAGGGTGGAGATCCGTGATGAAAACCGACGTGATAGATTGGCTGTTGGAGGAAAATAATCCGTCAATTCAATACCTGACGTTGGTTGAAAGAACTGCTGGGTAGAGACGAGGGCGACCCTCAGGTAGTAAAAGCAAAAGGGAAAATATCCCAAAGCAAGGAGATACAATTACTTTTCGCTCGTAAGGAATTGAACGGCGGGCCTTTCTGGTCCAGGCCCGATGGAAATATCTATTGGGGTAATTTTTCTACCGGGAGCGCTCTCTGCTTTCTCGCCGAAACGGGCATAACAAAAGAGGACCCCATGATTGCCGGTTTGGGCGAGTTCCTCAACCAATACCAGCGATAAAAAGAATCTGTATGTAAAAGCTTTTAATTGCGCAAACAAGCGATCTAACAAGTATCTTAATTAAACTGCCAATATCTGCTGTGCCCATTTAAATAAGTGCGAACTTTTTACATTTTTATTAGTCCATATTTATAGAACAGATTTCTGGCCAGAAAAGCAGAAAGACAAAGGGGGAAGAGCGGGTGTCAAAGAAGAAAGGAAAGTTTTGTATCTGGGCCGTCTGTATGCTGCTTCTTTTTGTTGCTGTGGCGGGTTGCGGTGGGGAAAACGAAAAAGTTGAACAGGGTCAAGGGGAAGGGGCGGTCTTTTCGCCGGTACCCCTGGACTTGGATTTCGCTGCTTACACTGAGGTGCCGGTTGATTTTACCCCGGTTGTTAAGCCCTATGAGGTGGAACCCGGGCTCGCCAATGTCACCAACAAGGATATGTTCATATTATCCCCGGAAGCGGAGCGCATGTTGGTAGAAAACGGATTTGTTGTGGTTCCCGGCCAAAATAGGGAATTTTTTATGCTCTACGAAATTAACAGCTATGAGCCGGTCCCCAGCTTTATCACCACTGATTCCATGCTGCATAATTACCACCTCTTTTTTAGCCACCTGCTGCGGGTTACGGAAAAGGAAAAGCTGGCGCCGGAGTTAAAAGAGCTCACTGCGGCCATGCTTTCTGCCAGCGAAAGGCAATACGCCGCGCTTAAGGGCACTGCTTGGGAGAATGCTGCCAAAAGAAACGTGGGCTTTTTTGCTGTGGCGGGAAGGCTTTTGGACCCGAAAATGCCTGTTCCCGAACAGGTGAAGAGCGAAGTGAAAAAAGAGCTCGCTCTTATTGAAAAACATGCCGGCATCCAGGAGTCTCCCCTCATGAATATGGGGCAAGATTTAGCGGGGCCGGAGGCTTTTAAGGAGGATTATTCCCAGTACACTGCCCGGGGCCACTATGATACCGACGAACTGCTGCAGTCCTATTTTAAGGCCATGATGTGGTACGGGAGAATGACTTTCCGGCTTAAGAGCGAAGATGAAACCAAATCCGCAGTTTTAATTACCCTGGCTCTTGCCGAAGGCGATAACGGACAAAAATGGGATAGAATATACCAGCCCACCTGTTTTTTCGTGGGTAAGAGCGACGATCTGTCCTTTTTACAGTACCAGGAACTGCTGGAAGAAATCTACCATGAAGGGGCGGAGCTAAAGGAGATTGCCTCCGGCGGAGAAAAATGGGGGGCCTTTATAAAGGCTGCGGCAGAGTTAGAACCCCCGTTTAGTAACTCCATCCCTATCTTTGAGGAGGAGATACAGCCCGACCGCCAAAGAGAAATATTGGGCTTTCGCTTTATGGGGCAGCGCTTTACTCTGGACGCTTCCATCTTTCAGCGGCTGATTTACCGGGAGGTGAAAGAAAACAGCCGGGGCGAGAGAAGGATGTTGCCCAAAGGGCTGGATATCCCTGCTGCCATGGGCTCAGAAGAAGCTTATGCCATCCTGGAGGCAGAGGGGGAAACTGACTACGAGGGCTACCCGGAAAACATGAACAAGCTACGGCAATATATCGCCGGCCTGGATAAAGAATACTGGACTCAGAACCTGTACTGGGGCTGGCTTTATACCCTGGAATCCTTGCTCGGCGAGAAGGGGGAAGGTTACCCCTCCTTTATGCGCAGCAAAGCCTGGACCAGGAAAAACTTAAACACTTATTTGTCCAGCTGGACCGAGCTTAAGCACGATACCATTCTTTATGCCAAACAGGTTTATGCGGAAATGGGCGGCGGCGCAGAAGGGGTGGATGACCGCGGTTTCGTGGAGCCAAACCCGCATCTTTATGCCCGTCTGGCCGCGCTGGTGAAGATGACGCGGGAGGGCCTTGCGTCACGGGATCTTTTGGAGCAAAGGGACCGGGAGAGCCTGGAGCGGTTGGAGCAGCTGGCCCTCTCTTTAAAAACAATATCGGAGAAGGAACTCTCCGCTATCCCCCTTACAGACGAAGAATATGACCTGATCCGCTCCTACGGAGGGCAACTGGAGCATTTTTGGCTGGAGGCCCTGCGGGATACGGGGGTGGACCACCGCTCAGCGATCGGTGATAACCCGGCGGCTCTGGTGGCTGATGTGGCCACAAATCCCGGAGGTATTGTCCTGGAAGAGGCCACGGGGCACATTTTTGACATTTACGCTGTGGTACCTGTTGACGGAAGCCTTAGAATCGCCCGGGGCGGAGTGTATTCCCACTACGAGTTTCTCTGGCCGATGGAGGATCGCTTAACGGATAGAAAATGGCACGAGATGCTGGACTTGGAAGAGGCACCGCCTCTGGCAAAGTGGACCGAAATTTTTATCGCCCCGTGAAACTCTCCCTGCTGGTAGTGACCTTCTTGCTGGCCGCGGGGGTGATGTGCTGCCCCGGTGCACTGGCCCCGCGGCAGCACAGCGGCAGCGGGGAAATTCATGACATTGCCGTCTTCCAGGAGGCCCGCCTGAGGCTCCCGGAAAAAAGCGAGGCATCTTTCCCTGTGGAGCCGGGGGAGCTTCCGGTGTGGGACAGCGAAAAAGAAATTTTTGTTGCAGGAGAGCAGTATGCAACCCGGACCAGGCAGTCCCTGCAGAAATACCGGCTGATGCAGAGCCGGGAAGCGGATTTGGATGGGGACTGCCGGCCGGAAAAATATACTTTGCGCAACGGCAAGATAACGGTATGCGCAGACAACCGCATTATTTGGCAGTCGCCGGATGAGTGGTGGGTGGATTATTTTTTTGTGGGCGACGCCAACAACGACGGCAAGATAGAGCTTAACCTTCTGGTCTGGAAAGAGGGAAGCTTCGGAAGCCGGAAGCCCTTTTGGGTGGAAGAGGACGATCCTGCCGTTAAAAACCATCTCTTCATCTTTAAGCTGGAAGGGGATACTTTCAAGCCTGTGTGGCAGTCCTCAAACCTGGATCGTCCCAACTACCGGGCCGATCTCGTCGATCTTAACGGGGACGGTGAAAACGAGTTGGTAGTTGTGGAGGGCAGTTACTCCGACCCTTCAGAGGGGATAGTTACCCTGTGGAAATGGAACGGCTGGGGCTTTTCGCGTATTGATTTGGAGGACTGGTAGAGTCTACTAGAATGATAACGGAGGTTTGATAGATGGCTTTAAAAAAAAGGAAAATATTGAAGGTAATAGGAATCGTAGCTGCTTTTATGGCTACTATTGTGATTGTGGGCATGATATTTGCAATGCGCGGGCTCTCTGAAATGCAGGAACTGGCTATCAATGATGTGGACCTAACGGAGGTCCCAGACGGGGTCTATACGGGTGAGTTTAACCGCTACAGGTGGTCCAACACAGTAAAAGTTACCATTGAAAATCACAAAATCGTGGACATACAGACGACAAACGAGCAGGCTCTTCATGAGGAACTCGCCAGGCGTATCATTGAGCAACAGACATTGAAAGTTGATGCCGTCTCCGGTGCTACAGTGTCCAGCAATGCTTTTTTAAAGGCTGTGGAAAACGCCCTGTCGGATTAACCGGACCAAAAACTGCCGCGCGACGTTGAAAACCTTTAACTATTAATATTAGTCAGTATTATGGAAGAATAAAACAAAGGGGGAATGATCCTCTGGGAAGAGGGCAGCCTGATGAGAATATGGACTAAAAAAACCAGACTAGCATTATTATTCGTCATACTCATTTTAGGTTTTATCATATTCTGTATTTATCAAAGCAACAGCATCGTTATTACAAAATCGAGTTATTATAATCCTAAAATACCGGCTGATTTTGATCGCTTTTGCATAGCCCATATCTCGGATTTGCACAATAAAATGTTCGGAGAGGATCAGGCTGAACTATTAAATAAAATCACCAACCTTTCCCCTGATATAATAGTTGTGACAGGGGATCTGATCGATCGGCGAAAATATAATTTGGATAGTGCTATGGCATTTATTTCAGGAGCCGTAAAAATAGCTCCCGTATATTATGTTTCAGGGAATCATGAAGCATGGTCGGGAAAATTCCCTTTAATAAAGGAGAGTTTGCTTGCTGCCGGCGTTCATATTCTTGATGATGCGGCAGTTGGGCTCTCCAAAGGCAAAAGCTCTGCACAGATCATGGGCCTGGCTGATCCTGATTTCCTGACATCCAATTATTTTGAAGGTACAAATATTAGTAAAATTAAAGAACAATTAAACCGGTGGTCAACAGATGAAAATTTTAAAATTTTACTCTCACACAGACCCGAGCTTTTTGACCTGTATTGTGAATACAATATGGATCTGGTTTTTACAGGGCATGCCCATGGCGGACAAGTCAGAATTCCCTTTATTGGCGCATTGGTTGCCCCTGACCAGGGGCTGTTTCCCAAATATACAAGCGGCAGTTATACTAAAGATTCAACGACAATGTTTGTAAGTAGAGGTTTGGGCAGTAGCGTTATTCCAATAAGAGTATTTAACAGGCCGGAAATTGTCGCCGTCACTTTAAGAAACAACGATGTTTAAGATTGGCCTGTGGGGCAGAACCGATTTATTACCAGGAGGTGTCAAAGTGAAGAATAAATTAATTGTTGTTACCCTTGCAGCTGTACTGTTCATAATAACAATAAACGATACAGCCTTTGCAGGTGCTTTGAAGCCTTTGACCGGGAGTAGCAATAGGCTTGGGGTTGTAAAAGAAGTTGAAACCCCTATTGGTTTATCAGCTGAGGATAGTAAAGAGGACCTATCTAGTCCCTATGCCTTTGTGATAAGAAGCAATCCCGATCAAAAAATGAGAGTACAGTTTGTGGGCAACCAAATGTATCACGACGACAAATGTTTGGGGTTTGGTCTTAATGGAAAACCGATGCTTTCCCTGAGATATTTTTCGGAATGGTTTGGATTCAGGGTAGATTATGATGCCGGCAGCAGCACAGTTTCAGTGAGCAATGGTGAATATAGCTTCCGGATTAGACCCGGTGGCGATGCGGCTGATATATATTGGGCCGGGGAGAAGGTTAATGAATATGGGCTCACCGTAAGCGCTTTACTTAAGAATAACATACTTTACCTCTACTCCCTTGACATCAGCGGCCTTCTCGGCTTAATGACATGATGGGATGACAGCACAAGAACCTGGGATGTTCTGTACAGGGATTATACATACCAGGAACTTGGTTTTCCGACCCACGTTAATGATGATTTATTGACTATTATGGGCTTGCTTTTTGACGATGGCCAGTACAATACACCCAGTCTGCAGATTAAGGATATTAACAGTGATATATCTTCCCACACGAGTTTCCTTGGAATTAAAGAATCCGGTACAGATTCCATACAAGGGTATGAAATAAGCAGTAGTATCAGGCTGCTTGAAAAAACCAACCGGCTGCGGGTTAGCCTGAACTTGGGAGGAAGAATCATTTTCGCCAAGGATATTGATGTTATTTCTGATATTGAAGCCAAGGAATTAGTAGTGGCCGATCCGTCCTACGAATTTACCAGTCCGACCCAAGGATACATAAAGGTTGCTCAGCCCGAAGTGCTTATCAGCGGTTCAGTTGATATTGACGATTATGATCCCGGGGAAGTTGTCCTGTTCGTGAGAAAAGTTGATGATACCGAAATAATGCTTAAGAAAAGCATTCCCATAACCAACGGACAATTTATGTGTGAGCTGAAGTTGGAGAAAGGAGAAGGCTTATACAAGGTAACAGTCAATTCCGTTATACCGGCACCGCGTGAGCCTGCGTATCCAGAGATCACCAACTTTTATGTGGAATACCGGAAATAGCTTGGAGAGGGTTGTCGAGGGGACGGAGTTATTGACAACCTCAAGCCTTGAAAAAAGAGATTTTAATGGATAAGTAAAGGGTTGTGCCTGGTAGATTTGTATTAGCACAACCCTTTTATTTTGGGAGGTTAAGGCAGGGTTAGCCTCTTACGCCGGTGGGAATGCCGGCTTGCGAACCGATTACCGCCTGCGCACTTTGAATATCCATTTCGATTTGCCGGTTCATGTCATTGGGTATGTAGTAGCCCTTATTTATCATGTACTTAGAAACTGCGTCGTGAAACTCAATGGCGCTGTTTAAATGTCTTTGAAGGACGTTCTTGACTTCATTTGAGGTCGTTTCGGTTAATGCGTAGGCGTAGTTTCTCACCGCCGACTTTGCACCAATCAATAAATCAGTGGCAATGATTTGGTCCTGGTTTATATTCATCATTCTGCCTCCTTGTCAATTTTTTCTATTGCATTGTGCCTTGCAATAAACCCTGTAATTCCTGAATCTGTATTCTTGCATTGCTGATATCCTGATTAAGCAAGCCCTTTAGCTGTGCATCCTGCACTTGATTTTGCATCATTGAAGCTTTAGCGGCGCAGACAGTTTTAAAAGTCAGCAACTCGTGCAATTCCAGCTTTTCGTGAACCGCCAGATCGTGTGTATATGCCATCACTTTCCCTCCTTTCATTTCGAATTACATTGAGCAACTCTTTCTATGCGCCCGTTAGACTCTGGATAGTTCCGGGGATTTTGTTCTCCCTATGGTGGTATTGTCTTCTTTACGGTTTCTCAATGCCTCAACCGGATGCGGCCGAACCTCGGCCCGGTAATCTTCACCCTTCATCCTCTGGTGCCGGTCAATTACCAGGTGGCTGGCAACAGTATTGACATCATGGTTTATCTTATCCTGATACATGAAGAATGGGTGATTATCCGGCAAATCATGGACGTTTCTGACCTTTTCTTTATCCAGGGTCAGTTCCACCTGCTCGCCGAGAATCTTACGCAAATAATCACGGGTATCGTGGAATTGCAGCAGCTTGGGGAATGGTCCGGGAACAACTTCCTGCCACTGCTTGTTTTCATATTTGGCCAGGAGTTCGGCTGCCTTGTGCAGGTGGGCAATTTCCTGATGGAAGTGTTTTTCCCAGATCGCCTTTACATGTGGGTCCTTTTCATCCTGGTAGAAGGAGTAGTAGAGATAGCATTCGTTATACTCGTGCAGTAAAAGGTTTTCCAGCCAGGTGGCGTTTGGGTCGAGCAACGAACCGTATTGGCTTACATGCTGTTCTTCAATCATGGCGATTTCCATGTAGAGCTGACGGCCAAGGTCATTGTAATATGTGTTGCCAATGTTCATATAAAAATTCATCGTCTGTTGTTCTGCCGCCAAAATGGTAAGGGTATTCACCTTGGTGCGAATATCGGCTGTCTTGAAATCAGTATAACCCCTCACCGCCTCTTGAGGGTGGCGGTGTTCGGCAATGGTTGGCCGTCCCGGAGTGATTTCCACATAATTTTTAACTAGCTGGTGTGCGGGAATGTTTTGATCAAGGTCCATTAAATTAGCGTAACGATAAAGGTGATCAAAGTCTTCCAAAAGGGCAAAGTCCAGTGTTTCTTTGACATAGGGGTCGGGTTCGTTCTGGGCCAGCCAGGCCGTTAGATCCACGGCCACATGTTCATAGCCGATTGTATTTTCCAACTGAGTTTCATCAATGGGTTTCAGCCAGTTAACATGTTTCTGCTGCTGCTGCTCAATGCGCCTGGTCATGGCCAGTTCGCGGCGTAGGTTATTGTCGGCGCAGTTGCGGTGAAACTGGTGAGAGAAAAAGACTGCTTCTGTCTCAATGCCATTCATGAGAATGATACGGACTTTTGTATAAGGGTCCACATCATGCTTAGAATATGGTTTGGGGTACATGGTTTCCCAGTCCATAAAGCTGTCGTTGAGCGGGATTGGTTTTTGTTCAAAAGGGTTCATTAAGAGTACAAAACCTCCTTTTTGGCTTTTTTTTAGTATGTCGTTATTTTAGCAGGATATACAGTTGCTTAAGTGCTTCCCAGTGTAACGGTTTTTTTTTAAGCAAAGAAGGTTATTTGCATGCCGGCGCAGAAGGACACTTAGGAAACCTATGATAAACGGGACAGTTTGAAGTTAAGGGGGCAACGGCAGAAGAATGCAGCTTTCGTTGGTTTCAGACAAAAAGATCCTTTCCATGTCCAGGAGAACGGATCCGGCCTGGTTTCCGGAAAAATTTTGCCGCGTGCTGCAAGAGAAGTACTCGCCTGAGAGGGTTCATACCATCGTCATCTGGACAAAGCATCCTGTAGTTTTTTTGCAACAGCCCTACCGCGATCTTTTGTCCGAGTATGATCAGCTGTACTTTCACCTTACCATTACCGGTCTGGGAGGAACCGAGATCGAGCCCAATGTTCCGAACTATAAAGATGCGCTTTCTCTCATCCCTGACCTTAGCGCTTTTGTCGGTTCCCCTGATCGCATCCGCGTTCGTCCTGATCCTCTAATCAGGGTTCGGAAAAACGGCAAAGTTATCGAAAATCTGGAACGGGCTCTGGAGATCGTGCAATCGGCTTGCAGTTACGGCATCCGCAATTTCTCAACGAGTTTCTGCTTTCCCTACCTAAAAGTTGTCCAAAGGCTTGCCAGGCATGGATTTACCCTGCTGCCATATTCAACGGAAATGCAGCTGGAGATCTTAAGCAGGCTGAAAAAGTCGTCCGGACAGGGAGTTGTTCATGCTTGCTGCATACCTGGTGCGCCGGTGAGCAGGTGTATCGATGGAGAATTGCTCAGCAGGCTGCACCCGCAGGGAGAACAGTGTGCCGCTGTTAAAGCCAAAAATCAGCGAGAATTGTGCGGATGCACCTCTTCAATTGATCTGGGCTGGTACGCGATGACCTGTAAAAGCGGTTGTCTCTACTGCTACGCGAATCCAGGCTGATAGGGCAATACTTAAACAAGTAACTAATATATCAAAAGAAGGTGTGTGGAAAAATGACTCAAAAAAGGTGTGGGAAAACGGCTCAAAAATTTGATTTTAAAAAAGAGTATAAGGATCTCTATCTGCCCAAAAATAAGCCTGCACTTATTGATGTGCCGCCCATGAACTTTATCATGATTGATGGTGCCGGGGATCCTGATCATGAGGAGTACCGTAATAGTATAGAAATCCTTTATGCACTGGCATTTACCATTAAGATGAGTAAAACGAGCGGCAAACAGCCTGAGGGGTACTACGAATATGTCGTGCCTCCCCTTGAAGGATTGTGGTGGGTTTCCGGAGGAGCCTTTTCCTTTGAAGAACGCGACAGCTGGCTGTGGACATCCATGATCCGACAGCCCGAGTTCGTTACTCCGGAAGTTTTTGTCTGGGCCTGCGAGGAATGCCGGCGCAAGAAGCCGGGGCTTGATGTGGCCAAAGCCCGCCTTGAGACTTTTGCCGAGGGCTTGTGTGTCCAGATAATGCATACCGGCCCTTATGCCGAAGAGCCGCAATCAATTGCCTTGATGGACAGGTTTATTGCTGAAAACGGCTTGATTGACCAGACCGGCAGTACAAGAAAACATCACGAAATCTACCTGTCCGATCCGCGCAGAACGGCACCTGAAAAACTCAAAACAGTGTTAAGGCATCCCGTTGCTTATGCCGGAAAGTAAGCTTGACAGATTAAAATTTGCTTTATTTCTTCACTGTATGATCGCTTACTACTCCTATTTTACGTATGGAAGGGTCCTCGGCAAAAGAGATGGTGTTGTAGACCAGTAGTATTTCTTTAAAACCATGCTGCTCAATATAGGGCTTCAGAGCGGAGTTGAAATGGCGAAGGTCGATCATGTGGATTTCATCATAGTGATTGGCTAAAAAAGGCACTAAGGAATTGGCGTAAGAGTCTTTGATTATGAGCAGTTTCCTGCCTGTTTCGTTTTGTGCGGCAATGCGCACAAGCGCATGGTTCCCGCCCAGGAAAACGGCATACTGGTCTTTTTTCAGCAGATATTCCCTTTCATAAAGGCTGTCTGCGGTTCGTTTTTCATGGACGTATTCCACCCGGCAGGAAAGTTCCCTTTTCGGCATGAAGAGCTGGATAGCATCGGGCTGAATAAAACGGTGGCCGCTTTTGGAATAGAGCGTGCCGTAAAAATTGTCGCTGACCTGTTCAACGGTAAAGTCATCCAGATCCAGGGCTGCGTAACCCAGCGCCGTTCCTGCTTCCCTGTACGCATAATATGCCCCTGTCGAGGTCCAGTGGTGATCAGTTTTATAATAGATGTATTCCTCCCTGTGCGCAGCCAGGGCTTTGCAGGTGTCGATTAGCTGAATGTACGGGGCGAGTTGTTCATTGATCTTCTGTTGCAGTTCTATCTGTTGCCGCGATTCGGCAAACCGCGGGAGCCTGTCTTCCAAAATTTGCGCAGCAGACGGTGCCGGGAGGAAATAAACTTGCGCCGGAAGGGTTTCGGCAAACCGGTTGATAGCGGCGATATTTTCCTCTAATACGTCCGTGTCCGCTTGCTCCGGCTTCTGCAGCAGGTAGCCTTCTTTGCCGAAATAGACGCCATTGTTATCTTTTTTTTGCAGCAGGAGCTCCGCAGCGGATTTAATGCCTACCCATGAGTCCCGGAAGGGGAACTGGTCGGCCACGTACTTTTCAGCGGCAAGGCTGAATTTGCCGGATATGAGATGATCCCACGAAAAGAGAGGCATTTTTTGCAGCATACGGTTTTCCGATTCTGAAAAATCCTGATCGGGCATTATCACGAAAAGCAGGGAAAAGACGGTTAGAAAAGCGAGCATTGTTATGGTTAATATTCTGTTGAAAAGATGCACGATATTCCTCCCGGCGCTTTGTTTTAAAAACGAAAATATAAGAACGGGTTATAAGCAGCATCGACAAGATAGGCAGTGGAAAGGAAAAGAACCAGCAGGCAGGAGAGCACTGCCGCTGTATAATAAAGCGGGGCGGACCTTTCCAGCAGCCTTTGTTTAAAAGTTCCGCCGAGGGGGGTAGAGGCGAAAAGAGCAATAAGGATTAACGCGGCATGGGTATAACAGTAGTAAAGAGACTGGTTGTCGAAAATTCCCCCGCCGCTCAGTCCAAACATGGCCTGCAGATAGTGGGCGGCTGCGGTTAAATTGTCAAAGGCAAAGAGCACCCAGCCGAGCAGTATCAAGAAAATTGCATAAGCATGGCCGAGAAAGCGGGGAGCCCGGCAGAGCCGTTTTAAAAGGAAAGTTTTTTCCAGGGCTATAATCAGGCCGTTGTACAGCCCCCAGAGGACAAAATTCCAGGCGGCTCCGTGCCATAATCCCGTCAGAAACCAGACCGCGAACAGGTTTCTGTAGAGTACCTGCCTGCCGGAGCGGTTTCCTCCCAGGGGAATATAAACGTACTGCCTGAACCAGGTTCCCAGGGAAATGTGCCAGCGCCGCCAAAACTCCGTCATGCTGCGGGAGATATAGGGATGGCAAAAATTCTCCGGGAATGTGAATCCGAACATCTTGCCCAGGCCGATAGCCATATCCGAATAACCGCTGAAATCAAAATAAATCTGCAGGGCAAAGGCAATAATCCCCAGCCAGGCTGTTAGAACCGGCAGTTCAGAGGGCGGCACCTGCCGGATTTGTTCCCACAACAGGCCGATATTATTAGCGAGCAGCACTTTTTTGCCCAGCCCGGCCACAAACCTTCTTACCCCTTCCCCGAAAGCGTCAAATTCCTCCATTCTCTGCAGCAGCTGTTTGGATACTGTTTGGTAGCGGACAATCGGCCCGGCGATCAGTTGGGGAAAGAGGGAGATATAAGTGCCGAAAGCAATGAAGTTTCGCTGCGGAGGGGTATCTCCCCGGTAAACATCGACGATGTAGGAGAGTGCCTGAAAGGTATAAAAGGAGATGCCAATGGGCAGCGGCAAGCCGGGGCCTGCCAGCGATGTCCCCAGAACGCTGTTTAGGATCTGCAGCAGGAAGTCACTGTACTTAAAAAAACACAGCAGTCCCGCATTAATAAAGATGGAGAAGAACAGGGCCGGTCGGGCGTGCTTTTTCTTCTCTTTATCCCTGCTGATCAGCAGCCCGAGCGTATAGTTAACTGCCGCGGAGAAAAGCATGAGTAAAATATAAACGGGTTCGCCCCAGGCGTAGAAAATTAAACTGGAGATAAACAGGATGAGATTTCTGCAGCGGCGCGGCACCAGATAGTAAAGCGCCAGCACCAGGGGCAGAAAGACAAAGAGGAAAAAAAGACTGCTGAAGACCATTGCGTGTTTCCTTTGTTTCCCGTAATTTTTTGCTGCTTGCTTTTACTGCTCGTTTAGTTGAAAAGCCTGTCTAATTTTGTTTTTACTTTTTCATTGTCGTCTGAAATGCACAGGATGACATATTTATCCCGGACCAAAATAAAGGGGTCGTTAAGTTTGGGCAGCTCTGCCGGTAGGTAATCCTTAAAACTTGCTTGCTGTTCCGCGACCCGCTGCAAAACAGCCTTTTCAATTCTTTTTGCGGCAACAGCATCCGCGGCCTCAAAAACTGCTATTTCCTCTGCCGTTGCTCCGCTGCTGACATACACTTTCTGTTTGATTGCATCCTGTTCGCTGATTTGATAAAGCGTTGCCGCCATTTCGTCGCTGACCGCCGTCAAAATGTCCTGAAAAGCAACTGTTTCCAGAAGCATGTCGGCACACTCATCGACATCTAAAGTAATCTCAGCGGCAGGTTTGCTGCAGCCGGATAGAGCTATGCAAACGGCAAATAACGCTATCAGCACAAATCCGCCAAGCCTTTGCATTATTTCACCCCCTTTTCCGGTCAGCATGAAAAATCTCCTCCTTTTTCAAAAACCATTAAGCACTATCCTCATTCCTGAGCAACATAATGATGCCTGAGATAGTCCAGCCACAGATCGCAATAAGCTTTATTCAGATGGATCCCGTCGGTAGACGCATCGCTGCGGAGATTTCCCTCCCCGTCGGCAACGCACCGCGCCACGTCCAGGTAATACACTTTATTTTCCGCAGCCATTTGTTGAATCAGCTCATTATACCTGCGGATATTGGTATTGTTATATATTTCATCGTTTTGGGAGCGATTCTTGGAGACCGGGAGGATCGACTGGACGTAAATTTGTGCCTCCGGCTTTATCTTCCGGATTTCAGCAATGACTTCGGCATATTTTTTTATGAACAGGTCGCTGTAGACCCAGCCCAGTTCGTTAATGCCGAGCATGATATAGACCTTCTGAAATGGTTCCCTTTGCAAAGCTTCAAAAATGGTTATCTTTTGCCCGCCCGGGGTTTTAACAACCTCTCTGCTGAAAATCGTATCCACTTTTAAGCCCTTGGAATGGTAATACGCGGCATTTTGCGGGCCGCTGTACAGTTGAAATCCTTCTGTGCGGGAATCGCCGATAAAAACGGCATCCTCAAAGTAGTCTTCCGTAAGGGCAATATCCGCTGTAGGCACCGGTTTGCTAAAATCATATGCACTTGCCGCCGGCAACTCTTCTGCAGGCGCCGGCAACTCTTCTGCAGGCGCAGGATCTGCGGCCGGCGGTCCGGCATCGCTATCTTCCGCAGCTGCCGGTGCATCCTCCCTCTCCATGCCGTCAGGCAAAGGGACGGTAATTTGCCCTACCGCTAAGCCGACCGCTGGGGGCAGAACGCTTCTTTCCGCTTCCCGGGAATTACCCGGCGAAAAAACAGCGGCCAAAGCTGCAAAAAGGAAAAAAGGCATCACAACGAGGCAGAAAGACGGCAGGTGCAAAGGGCGTCTTGTTCTTGCATATCTGTTTCCCACTGATAAAAACATCCCTTCTCCGAAATAGTTCTTAAGGAAAAGTTTGCTCTCCTTAATTTTCATTTTAACCGCTTTGTTTCGACAATGATTTACAGAGCAGTTGAAAAATGGTTACAGAAAAGTTACAGTTTCTGCAAGGGGAAAGTTTCAGGTGGAAAAGGCCTGCAGGAATATAGTACAATAGCTTAAGAAGAAGGAATGCGGGAGTGAGCGTTTCATGCAGTCAGGCAGAGCGAAAGTGCTGGTCGTGGAAGATGAAGTTTCCATACGGAAGTTTATTGCCGTTAATTTACACAGAAATGATTTTGAAGTGCTTGAGGCCGGGGACGGGGAGACAGCCCTGGAGATAGCTGAAAGCTGCTTGCCTGATGTGGTTGTGCTGGATGTGATGCTGCCTTCCATGGACGGTTTTGAAGTATGCATGCAGATCAGGCAGCGGATGCCGCAGGCCGTAATTATCATGCTGACGGCCAGGGGAGAGGATATGGATAAAATCATGGGGCTGGAACTGGGAGCCGATGATTATATGGTCAAGCCCTTTAACCCTCTGGAACTCATTGCCAGAATCCGGGCCAACCTGCGAAAAGTGCCCCGTCATTCCCCTGCAAAAGGAAATTGTATCTTCTACCAGCAGCTCATGCTGGATCTGGAAGGGCAGCGATTTTATAAGAACGGCCGGGAAATAGAGCTAACACCAACTGAATTTGCCATCATGAAGGTGCTTCTCAGCAATCCCGGAAAAGCATTCAGCCGGAACGAAATTATGAACAGCGTGTGGGGCCGGGATTACTTCGGCGATCTGAAAACAGTGGATGTGCATATCCGCAGGATAAGGGAGAAACTGGAAGACGATCCGTCTGCTCCCCGCTGGATAGAAACAGTCTGGGGCGTCGGCTACCGCTTGGGAGGAGGGGAGCGCTTCTGAGCATTAAAAGCAGGATAATCTTGAATTTCATGTTTATCATTGTCATTACGGTGATCATTCTGGAATTTTTTCTCATTGCCAACATCCGGCAAAACTATTATAAAAACCTGGAGGACACCCTCCTCAACCAGCTGCAGACCTCCACAGACTTATATGTAAGGTACTTTTCCGCTACAACCCTGTCCGATAATATTTTAAATAATGTGGATACCTTTTGGAAACAGGTAACTGCACAGGTGGAAATTATTGGCATGAATGGGCGCGTCCTCATGAATTCCCAGGGAGTCATCGACGACCCTGCTGCCGGAATGGGCGATGTGCAGGCTGCATTAAGGGGAGAAAAGGGCGTCTGGGTCGGCCGGTTTTCCCCTGAAGCGGAAAAGGTCATGGCCGCCTCATGCCCCATCGTGGTGGCCGGAGAGCAGGTGGGGGTTTTACGGTTTGTTGCTTCCTTAAAGGAAGTGGACCTGGAAATTAGAAACGTTGCCGGCAGGTATCTTTCTTTCGGCGGCCTGGTTATTCTTATTTCCGGGCTGGTGAGCATCATTTTGGCCAATACAATCACTGAACCGTTGAAGCAGATTACCAGAGCAGCCGAGGAAATGGCCAGGGGGAATTTTAAAGTGAAAAGCCCCTACCGGTCCAAAGATGAAATCGGTAGGCTCTCCGGGACCCTGAACTATCTGGCCAGCGAGATTTTAAAAAAGGATGAGCTGAAAAATGATTTTATTTCCTCAGTCTCCCACGAGCTGCGCACTCCCCTGACTTCCATCAAGGGTTGGGCCGTGACGCTGAAACAGGGCTTTGAAAACAGGGAGTTTTTGGAGGACGGCCTGGATATTATTGAAAAGGAAAGTGACCGGCTTGCCCGGATGGTGGAAGAACTTTTGGATTTCTCCAGGTTTGTTTCGGGGAAGATTACATTAAAAAAGGAAAAGGTTAATATTGCAGGCCTTTTGGAACACCTGCGCATCCAGCTGGCCCCCCGGGCTGAGCGGGAAGAGATAGACTTTCAGATTAAGTTTAACGGCGGAGACACCCCTTTCCTTTATACCGACGAGAACCGCCTGAAACAGGTGTTCATCAATCTGCTGGACAATGCTTTTAAATTTACAGCTCCCGGCGGGAGGGTTTCCCTGACGGCTCTGTACGGCGACGGATGCTACTGCTTTTATATTGAGGATAACGGTTGCGGGATTCCGGAGGAAGAGCTGCCCAGAGTAAAAGAGAAGTTTTATAAGGGGAAATCCAGCAAATCGCAAAGCGGAATCGGACTGTCCATATCCGATGAAATTGTCCGGCTGATGAAGGGAAAACTGGAGATCAGCAGCGAAGTCGGCAAGGGCACGCGGGTTGCCGTTTATTTGCCCCTCAAGTCTGAAGACAACGGTGGTGCGTAAAGTGCGCAAAACTTTTTGCCTTATTGTCTTGTTACTTCTTTTTGGCAGCGCGGCAGGCGGCTGTATCGGCCAAAATGCAGATTTTACCCTCAGGATTGTCCCGCCGCAAAACCCGCACCTGCCGCTGCAGGGGACATGGGAGATTGTGTCCGTCCTGAAGGAGGGCACGCCGAACAACCGGGAACTGGCAGAGCAGTGGGTGGGCAAAACCCTTCATTTTGGGGATAAAAATATCCTGCTGGGCGGGTATTTTTTGCCTGAATTCCGTTGTCAGGTAAAACGGGTCCAAGCAGAAGCTTACATACTCTATCAGCAGCAGGTTTTTCCCGACGGCTTTCGTTTTCAGAATGCCGAAATCGAAGTGATCACGCTCTCCGACGATCATCTGTTTTTGTGTGAATTTGTGCGGGAAGGTGGCGGCGAATTATTGCTGATTCTTTTTAACAATAGCTATTTGGTCAGGAAAATCTCGGATGATGTGGATGAAACAGTTTTTACCTCCGTGTCGGCAGCCGGCTTTGACATCGGCAGCCTGGCGGAACCCGGAAGCAAATTTACGGGCGTCTTGCTGGGGCTGCGCTCTCCAAACCCGGACCAAAACAACCGGCAAAATGATCATTACCGCACCCTCTGGCTGGCGCTGGAAGACCAAAAGCTTGCTCCGGTGCTGGAAACGGAGGGGATTATCTTTCCGCGAAGAAGGGGTTTTTACCGGCTGGAGGTTGCCGCAAAAAGCTGGGGGGAAAAAGGGGAAGACTTTTTAATCGCTGTTGATATGTCGGAAGAGGAATGGAAGGATGACCTCGAACTGTCGCCGGACCCTTTGCTCCGGGAGGGAAAAGAAGGCTATATTCACCGCAGGATTCGCTATATCGGCAATGATTACCTTTCCGTTGAAGAAACAGTAAAGCAGATACCAATAAGCCGCGGGGGTGCAAGGGAAGAGAGCAGGTTGTACACAGTCGCGGTTGACGGTTTGCCGGGGTTAAGAGCAATAAAAATTTCCGACCTTGCGGGAGACGGCGCTCTCCGTGCCATGGAACAGGGAAAAATCAATCTCCTGCGACAGCTTGGGCTGGAACAAACAGGTCCGGTGGATGAAGAAAATTTTTGCCTGGCCAGAAAAATGGGTTACTGGATTTTCAACGGCCGCTTGAGTTATCCCAAAGACGGTGTCTTTGTAACCGCGGATTATAATGTCGATGTCATCGCGCCAAGCCATGTGGTCTTTTACAATAAGCTGAATATCCCCTGGCCCCGGGTGAAGAATTATATACCGGCCGCGCTTGATATCTTTACTTCACCTAACAGGGACTTGGCGCTGGTTGTGACAAACAACGAAATTTTAGTTTACGGCATGTTTCAGGATAACCTTTCCGGCCGGCCTCTGGAGAGGATATCATTAAAGGAGGGCGAAGAGGTTATCATGGCTGAATGGGCTCTGGGGCAGTACTATGTTGAAAACTGGGCCATGACCTTTCAGAACTTGCACTAGGGACGGACCCTGTTGCACAGGAATGGGTTTGACCTTAATGTAATTAACAAAAGAAAAGAGGTGCCGGCATGGCCAGACAACCGAGAGAAAAAAGCGCAACCGGTTATTACCATATCATGATGAGAGGTATCAACCGGGAGTTTATTTACCGAACAGTAAAAGAGAAGCGATACTTCATGGGCCTTCTTAAGGATGAATTGAGTCCCTGTTTAGTAGGATATTGTCTGATGGATAATCATGTTCATCTGTTAGTGAATGCCCAGTTGGATGAATTATCGTTAGCTATTAAAAAAATTAATGTTAAATATGCGATGCAATATAATTATCATAATCAGAGAGTTGGTCACCTTTTTCAAAATCGTTATAAAAGCGAGGCTATACATACGGAGCCATATCTTATCCAGGTTATCCGCTATATCCATAACAACCCGGTAAAAGCTGGGATAATCCCAGGAGCGGAAGATTACCAATGGAGTAGCTATAGGGAATACCTGGGAGATACTGTTTTAGTCGCTGAACATCACAAGGCTTTTATCTTAAGTTTTTTCTCGGGAAATATTGCTGAGTTTATTCGCTTTCATCAACAGAAAGATGATTGCGAATACCTTGATACCAAAGAAGAAATAGAAAGAAATCGTATCACTTTGGCACGGGACATTATCACGGAATTTTGTAACGAAATAGGGATTTTCGATCAGTCTCAGATTAAAAATGAAGGTCGCTATATACAGGAGATAATACTTAGACTTCTCCATAAAACAAAGCTAAGTCACAGGGACATTGCACGATTATTAGAAGTGAATCGGGGTCTAGTTCATTATGTTGCTAGTAAGACAAGCAAGCAAAGGATCGTGCAATAGGGTCCGTCCCCAGTGCACACACTTGTTATGGACTGTACGGCTCAAGAGACTGGGCCACCGCCAGGGCTTCCTCTACTGATAAATTGCACATCAGATCAAAAAGCTTTTCCTTGTTTGACCATTTAACATTGACCAGCCCGTAGCGAAGTTTTGCAGTCATGTACTCAACGCCGTCCAGGCGGTGAAAATCGATTTCTGCATCAGCCCCGTAGCCTACGCCGGCAGATCCATGTCCCATAATATCGTCCTGGGTAAAAAGAATATTGCAGCCGTTATATAAAAAATCCATCAGTATGGTCCATTTGCCGTCTATCTCGATGTACTGGACCTTTTTCAAGGTATTATCCGGCAGATAGGAAGGATAATATATCATTTTGGGATAAATACCTGCAAGCTCTTCCAGCGAAGAATCGACCAAATTGGTGCTGTAGCTCATCATTTCTTCCGGATCCTCTTCCGGCGGAGGGGAAGGCGTCTTTGCCTCGCGACGGGCCGTTTCCTCGCCGAAATCAAATTGGATAAGGGTTGACTGCTCACCGATAAATTTTTTCAGGCCTTGAAAGACTGAGCCAAAGGGTAAGGCTTCTCCTTTTCCCGTGAGGCCGAAAACAGTAACGGCCAACACCAGGGCAACGAATACGGAAGCAGCTTTAAACCAGATTCTTTTTACAGGTTTTTTCTTTGTTAAATTATCGCAAAGCTCGATAGTATTTTCGATTCTCCGCCAGATTCTATCCGCATCGGGCAGGGGGCAATCGGCAATTTCGAATTCAATAGCTTTTTTAATGAGGCTATCCAGATGCTCGTCATTATCAATCAAATTGGGACACCCCCTTCTGAGGGGATAATTTGCCTGGAGCAGTTTTTTCCATATTTAAAAGATAACTCCTGATCAAAAGGCGCGCTCTTCTTAAGCGGGTTTTAACCGTATTGAGCGGTGTTTCAAGGACCTCGGAGATGTCCTTTTGCGGCATTTCCAGATAGTAATACAGCACAACCAGCGCCTTTAAATCTGCCGGAAGCGAGCTTATGCCCTCTCTAATTTCCGAGACCAGCTCTTTTTTATCCATTTCCCCGGCGGGATCGGACAAGGCGCTGCTGCTCTGCTGCTCAAAAAAATCGGACGGCAGGGCAACTACCCGGTGGAATTTCCTTGTAAAATCGATGGATCTGTTTACCGTAGCCCTGATAAGCCAGGTCTTGATCTTGCTTTTGTCCCGTATATAATCAGCATTGTAGTGCAGCGTGACAAAAACATCCTGCATAATGTCTTCCGCCAGCTGAGCGTCCTTTATAATAGAGACGGCTATACGATAGACCAGGTTTTGATACTCCGTATAAATATTTTTAACCCATTTTTTATCCATCAGTAGATGCCTCCAGCCCAGCATTTACTTTTGGCTATTTAAAAATAAAAATCCTGCAAAAAGTTAAAAAAAAGAGTAACCACTGAGCAGTTACAGCAATTATTCGGCAGTAAAAGAAACATCCTTATAATATTAAATCACCATATAGACGAAAAATAGAGACAGAGCAGGAAAAAATAGAGTAGATCTCGAAGTTCGTCATAGAAAAAAATTGGTCAAAGTATGCTATCTATCGCTAATGCTTCAACAAGCCTGTTTCTTTTGTTGCAATATTTTTAAGCAAGTATATTGGAGTGAATTGTGATTAACCTGAGAAAATATGGTAAAAAGCCATATGCAGCTGCTGTTTTACACGGAGGACCGGGTGCTCCCGGCGGAGTGGCCCCGGTAGCCAGGGAACTTTCTGCTGTTTGCGGTATCCTGGAACCTATGCAGACGTCTGCAACTCTGGAAGGACAACTCCGGGAATTGCGAGATCTTCTTGAGGAACACGGAGAGCTGCCACTCACATTGATTGGCCATTCCTGGGGAGCGATGCTTGGCTTTATCTTTACCGCACAAAATCCCCGTTTTGTAAAAAAACTTATACTTGTCGGCAGCGGGCTCTTTAATGAAAAGTATGTCCCAAAACTGTCGGAAACACGTTTAAGCCGCCTTAACGAAGAAGAAAAGTTGCAAGCCCGGAACTTGAGGGAAGCCCTAAATACCCCTGGTCTGGAAGGGAAAAGCGAACTGCTGGCCCGCTTCGGAAAGCTGATGTTAAAAGCCGATTCTTTTGATCCCCTGCCTCAAGACAGCGAAGTAATAGAGTTTCAATACCATGTCTTTGCAAACGTTTGGAAAGAGGCCAGGGAATTAAGGAAAAGCGGCAAACTGCTGGAGCTGGGTAAACAAATCCACTGCCCGACTGTAGCAATACACGGCGACTACAATCCCCATCCTGCTGCTGGAATTACCGAACCCCTTTCCCAGGTTGTGAAAAATTTTCGTTTTATTCCCTTAGCCAAGTGCGGCCATTACCCCTGGATGGAACGTGCTGCCAGGGAAAGTTTTTTCCAGCTTCTTAAAGAAGAATTGAGATAAGCAGTTTTATTGCCTGGGAAATGAAACCGGTTAAAGGGTTCGGAGAAATCGCCCAGGGGACATCAGGGATTTGCCGGATACCCGAAAGATTGTCCGGACAGCCGCGTTAGTCCTGGAAATGGTGCACTTTTTTTGATGAACAAGCGATAATTTTATAATTGGACTTGTTTTAATAAATAAGGTTATGTGATATACTTAACCTGTTATTTTTCCGTTTTGTTACTATAAAAAATTGCTAAACAAAGGGGTGTTAACTAATGAGTAAAAAAGTACTAATCTGGTCTCTGCTATGTTTGTTTTTTGTAACTTTATTATTTGCCGGTTGTGGAGGAGGAAACAATATTTCTGCACCTGAATCCGATGAGGAAGTAGAGTCAACACCTGCCGAACAATCAACTGCATCTGGGGAAGAAAGTTCTGTTGCGGAAATATTTGCCAAGGCCAAGGATATCGAAAATTTATATTTTGAATATGTATTGACCTCCGGGGAGGACGAAGCTGAAGGCAAAACATGGATTAAGGGAAAACAATTTAAAAGTGAAATATGCGTTGAAGAACAAATAATTGTTAGTATTATCGACTTTGACGAGGCTACTGCTTATACATATGTGCCTTCGCAGAATATAGCCATGAAAATAGATATCGATATGATAAATATTGAAGAATTTAAAAATCCCACTGAATACACCAAGGACATTGATCCGCATTTATTCCGGGTAGTGGAAACAACCACGTATGAAGGGCACCAATGTAAAGTTATCGTCTTCACAGATGAAGAGGTTCAGGAAGAAACTAAAATGTGGGTTTCCGAAAAATATGGCATTCCTCTGCGCGTCGAAACCACAATTGAAGGATCTACAACTGTTTTAGAATATAAGAATCTCCAGGTCGGCTCGGTTGACGACGAGGCCTTTACAATCCCGCAGGGAGTAGAGATTATCGAAATGGACATGGGTTCGGCAATTCCCGAATTAGGTGACTTTATGACAGAGTAAAACAAGTTTGCAGTAAATATACAAACAAAAGTCGCGGAAGCCTTGTGTACTAGGGACGCCGCGACTTTTTAATCTTAAAAATTGTTGCGATAATTGACATTTGACATATTTCTTTTATGTTAGATATAATGTTTTTAAAATAATGACCATAACATAATTTGGTGCGGTTATCCGGTAATTAACAAAAATTAGTCAAATAATGCAGGATTTTGCCTACAGAGAGGAGAACCAAGCCAATGCTGGGATACCTGGATCACCTGCAGGAACGCTTTTTTACCTGGTGCGATAAGGTCGTGCAAGAATACATTAACAGCGGGGAAGCTGCCCTTAAACAGTGGTGGCCGCGCAAGAACCCGGACGGCAGTTATGAGTTGGTTTTTAAACTGGAAGCCCGCGATAAAAGTGTATCCGTGCGCAGCGTAGTCATACCGGATGAGTTTCATGAACTTCTTGAACGGGAGTACTTTATCGATCACCCGCCAGACAAAGATGAAGGGGCAGAGGACAAATCGGTGCAATTTGAGCCCCCGCGTTAACGCATTTTTTTTATTATTCGCCAAACCTGCACAAGCCGGTTGCCGGTGCAAAGCACAAGTTGGCGCTGATTTTGCAGTAGGACGAGGAGGTTTGGTCAAATGGGAGAAAATTTAACGAGAAAAATACTGGCCGCGCACCTCGTTGCGGGCGAGATGACCGTTGGAAACGAAATTGCCATCAGGATCGATCAGACGCTGACGCAGGATGCGACCGGCACTATGGCGTACCTGCAATTTGAAGCAATGGGTATTCCCCGTGTTAAAACGGAGCTTTCTGTTTCGTATGTTGATCACAACACATTGCAGACCGGCTTTGAAAACGCGGATGATCACCGTTTTTTACAGACTGTTGCAGCCAAATACGGTATTTATTTTTCCCGTCCCGGCAACGGCATCTGTCACCAGGTACACCTGGAACGCTTCGGCGTTCCGGGCAAAACGCTGCTCGGTTCAGACAGCCATACGCCCACGGGCGGCGGTATCGGCATGCTGGCTATTGGAGCCGGCGGCCTGGACGTAGCCGTGGCTATGGGCGGCGGTCCGTTTTACCTGACAATGCCGGAAGTTGTCAAAGTTGAGCTGATAAATAAGCTGCAGCCGTGGGTATCGGCAAAAGATGTTATTCTGGAGGTGCTGCGCCGCTTAAGCGTTAAAGGCGGCGTGGGCAAAGTTATTGAATATACCGGGCCCGGAGTGGCAAGCCTTTCCGTGCCGGAGAGGGCTACGATCACCAATATGGGTGCGGAGCTGGGAGCAACTACTTCGATTTTCCCCAGCGATGAAATAACAAAACGTTTCCTGGCCGCTCAGGGCAGGGCTGAGCAGTGGGTGGAACTGCTTCCTGATCCTGACGCTACTTATGATGAAGAGCTGGTTATTGACCTTGCCGCTCTGGAACCAATGGCAGCCTGTCCCCACAGCCCGGATGCGGTTAGAACTATCCGGGAAATAGGTGAAATTGAAGTAAACCAGGTGGCTATCGGCAGCTGTACAAATTCTTCTTACGCGGACTTGATGCAGGTTGCCTCTATTCTGCGGGGTAAGAAAGTTCATAAAAATGTTAGCCTTGTTATCTCTCCCGGTTCCAGGCAAGTTTTGGAGATGCTGGCCAGAAACGGCGCTTTGGCCGATCTGATTGCTTCAGGCGCGCGTATCCTGGAGTCAACCTGCGGCCCGTGTATCGGCATGGGGCAAGCGCCGCCATCGGGTGCCGTTTCCGTAAGAACATTTAACCGCAACTTTCCCGGACGTTCCGGCACTGCCGATGCAAAAGTATATCTGACCGGACCCGAAGCCGCGGCAGCCGCTGCCATTACCGGCAGGCTTACCGATCCCCGAATTCTTGGCAAGTATAAAAAGATTGAGCTTCCCGAAAGGTTTTTAATCGATGACAGCATGATTATTGCTCCCGCAGAGGATCCGGAGGCGGTACATGTCCTGCGGGGACCCAATGTTAAAGCGCTGCCGGTAAACGATGAGCTGCCGGATAGGCTGGCTGCAAAAGTGCTTCTTAAAGTTGAAGATAATATTACGACGGACCATATTTTGCCGGCAGGGGCGAAAATACTGCCCCTGAGGTCAAATATTCCCGCGATCAGCGAGTATGTGTTCAGCACCGTTGATCCCGGTTTTGCCGAGCGGGCAAAAAAGGCAGGACAGGGAATAGTAGTAGGTGGGCATAATTACGGCCAGGGATCAAGTCGGGAGCATGCTGCCCTTGCACCGATGTACCTGGGCGTTAAAGCGGTGCTGGCCAAATCATTTGCACGCATTCATCGGGCAAACCTGATTAACTTCGGCATCCTGCCGTTAATTTTTGTCAACGAAACAGATTATGAAAGCATCGAAAAAGATGATCTATTGGAAATAAAATCATTGCGCAGCCAGCTGGAGGCAGGGGACCGGCTGATAGTTACAAACCTCCGCACAGGCAATTCTTTCTCAGTCAGCCACGGGCTTACTCCACGTCAAAAAGCCATTATTCTTGACGGCGGCCTTTTAAATTACACTAAAAAGCAAAATATGTGATCTCAAATGATTTAAACCAGAAAGGGCGCAGGGTAAGTGGTGATTAATTTCTTGCGCCTTATTTTTAAAGCCTGGAGAAGCTTAAACACGTCTACAAATTTTACCTCGGGGTGTTTTCTTTTTCTCTGTGATAATAAAAAGGATGCGGGGCAATCGATGAAGAGCATTGCACAGGCAGATGATGCCATGATAAGGGTAACAGGGCTGGTTAAGCGTTACGGCGATTTTTTAGCTGTGGACAATATCTCTTTTACCGTAAGATGCGGTGAAATATTTGCCTTCCTGGGCCCGAACGGCGCCGGTAAAACTACGACAATAAAAATGCTGACCACTTTACTGAAACCGTCGAGCGGGCAGGTACTGCTTAACGGTTTTGATCCAATACGTGAACAGGATGCTGCCCGCCGTTCTTTCGGTATTGTCTTCCAGGAGTCAAGTCTCGATAATGAACTGACAGCGCGTGAAAATATGGTTTTTCATGCAGTGCTATACAACATACCGAAAAGTATTCGGGAAAAGCGCATTAAAATGCTGCTCGAGTTGGTGCAGCTCTGGGATCGAAAGAACGAGCAGGTAAAAAAATTTTCTGGAGGCATGAAGCGCAGGCTGGAAATTGCCAGGGGCCTGCTGCACCTGCCGAAGATTTTCTTCCTCGACGAACCGACCCTGGGCCTTGATCCGCAGACCAGGAACCTGCTCTGGGAGTATATCAGGGAGCTGAATAAAAAAGAACGAATTACCGTTTTTTTTACGACGCATATCATGGAGGAAGCCGAACGGGCTGCAGACAGGGTGGCAATTATTGACCACGGCAAAATAATTGCCCAGGGATCCCCACAGGAACTTACGGAACAGACCGGTACAGCTTCTTTGGAAGAAGCATTTCTGGCGCTGACGGGCAAAGCCCTTCGGGAAGAGGTAAACGGCGGGAACAGACGGATACCCAGAGGGAGGCACCATCGATGAGCGTAATTTATATCCTCTGGTTGCGCCAATTAAAGCGCTATTTCCGTTCCAAGCCGCGCATCATCGGAGCCCTCGGCCAACCCCTGCTTTTTCTCTTTGCTCTGGGCTACGGTTTCGGGCCGGTTTTCCAAAGGGCAGGCGAAGGCGATTATCTGCAGTTTCTGGTTCCCGGAATAATTGCCATGAGCGTTTTGTTTACTTCCCTGTTCAGCGGGATAGAAATTATCTGGGATCGCCAGTTTGGTTTCCTCAAGGAGACACTGGTGGCGCCGGTTTCCAGGGTTATAATAATGCTCGGCAGGACTTTCGGCGGTGCTACGGTGGCTGTTATTCAGGGAATAATTATTCTTGCTATTTCGCTGCTGGCCGGATTCCGGTTTTCGAGCCCGGCTGCATTGCTGACTGCCTTATTATTTATGTTTTTGATTGCTATTTTGTTTACCGCCCTGGGCACGGCGATCGCCTCTGTGCTGGAAGATATGCAGGGCTTTCAGCTCATTATGAATTTTATCATCATGCCGCTGTTTTTTCTTTCCGGTGCACTTTTTCCGCTGGATGACTTGCCTGCGGCCGTGGGAGTGATTGTTCGTTTGAATCCCCTTTCTTACGGTGTAGACGGCCTGCGCGGCGCATTAATTGACCAGGCCCAGCTGGGAATTTGGGCGGATTTTGGAGTATTGACGCTTAGCAGCCTTGTTCTGGTTGTAATCGGTGGTTATATGTTTTCAAAAATACAGCTGTAGGAAAGATCAAGAGCAAAGCTACGGGAGGTAATGAAAATATGGCACTGGATCCACAAGCAAAAGCATTTTGGGATTTTTTAAAATCTTTGGGAGGAGTTCCTGTACATGCGCTGTCGCCGGAGAAAAACCGGGCCGGCATTAATTATCTTGTAAAAAAAGCAGGGATGGCTCCTCAACCGGTAGCAGAGGTTAAAGAGCAGGTGATTCCGGTTGAGGACGGTAAAATTAGCTTGCGGATTTATTTGCCTGAAGGCCCAGGACCCTTTCCTGTTTTAGTTTTCTTCCATGGTGGCGGTTGGGTGATGGGCGGCCTTGATATTGTCGACTCGCCCCTTCGGGCTATTACAAATGCTGCCCAGTGCCTAGTTGTTTCTGTAGCTTATCGCCTTGCACCCGAACATAAATTTCCTGTTGCACTGAATGATTGCTATCTGGCAACCCGTTGGGCAGCTGAGAATGCACATTATTTCAAGGGAGACGGGAGAAGGATTGCCGTCGGCGGCGAAAGTGCCGGGGGCAATCTCGCGGCCTGCACGTGTCTGATGGCCCGTGACCGCGGGCTGCCTTCTTTAAGCTTTCAGGTATTGCTTTATCCGGTAACGGACCTTTCCGGCAGGGATTATCCGTCCCGGAGCAAATTTAACGGCATTTTTTTATCAATGGATGATATGAAATACTATGAAAACCATTATTTAGCCCAAGGTGAGGACAGGGAAAACAGCTATCTTTCCCCTGTCCTGGCCGGTAATCTGTCCGGTTTGCCTCCGGCCCTAGTGGTTACTGCAGGTAACGATCCGCTCCATGATGAAGGAGAAGCTTATGCAAAGCGCTTAAAAGAAGCCGGCGTAGATGTAGATTACCATTGCTTTGAAGATATGATTCACGCTTTTTTCCTTTTTGGCGGAATGATGGAAAAAGCAAATAAAGCCCTCGTTGAACTAATTGCGCGCTCGTTAAAGAAAGCCTTCGCCCGGTAAGGACAGTTTCAGCACTTTAATCGATAATGCTACAGTACGTACAGGAGATCTAACCGGTTGGATAAGGAGGGAATAACGTTTTCCAGGAGGCAAATACTAAGGTAGCAGTATAAAAATAAAAGGGAGCAATATTATTTTGTATAATTATTATGCTACGGCTTTACTGCTGTTTTTTTGCCTGCTGGCTCTTGCCGGAAGCATTGCCCTTTCATACCTGCTTTTTAAGCGGGCTCTCATTAGCGTAGTGAAAAGTTTTAGAAAACATAATGCCCTGGAAGAGAAAAACGCCAGGACGCTTGCTGAATTGGGACTGAGAAAACGGGACTTTTGGGATAATCTTCGCATTCAGCTGCGCGACTACAAACCCTATGCGCTGCAGATGCTTGTTTCCTGGAATATAGTATGTATAACTCCAGAGGGAAAGTATTATTTGTCGGAAGAAAAGCTGGCCTTCCGGATACCTTTTTTTCAAGAGCAGTTTGATTAGCAGCGCAATACTTATTGCCGCATTACACAAGAAAATTTTGCCGGCACCTTAAATGGTTTTTAAACGGATGATCTTATAACGGTCACTGAGCAGAGCACTAACGTTTCCCCGGTACTAGTTCAAAGCGGGGTAATTTTATGGAAAATTTTTTAAGAATAGAAAGGCGGTTGTTTTCCTCGGCTTTGTAGATTAGTTGGATGCGGCGGACACGCTTGCCCAGGCGATTTAACAGCCGGGTAAAAGAATCTGCCGCTTTTTCGGATAAGATGCTTAACCCCTCGGTATTAACAACCAGGTGAAAACAATGCTTGGGGAGAAGATCACGGATATGGCGGCTCAATTCTTTCACGGTTAACCGGTCCAGGAGGCCGCGGAGAGTGAGGTAAAAGGTTCCGTTGTTCTCTGAAACATAAATTTTTAAATGGCCTGCAACACCTTCTTCAGCCAAATTCCCCGTCTTTTTAACCTGGAGCCTGCGATAAAAGAGAGGCACTGTCCTGTTGGAGCACTTCTTTTGGAAACAATCCAGAATCTGGTCATACCAGCGGTTATGCTTTTCAAAACGCCGGACTAAAAACCAGCCGACGCCCCTGTAAAGAACAGATCCCCAGCCGGTCAGAAATGCATTTTGAAAGACATGGCGGAGAGAATAAAACCGCTTCATGGCCTTGACAGTCTCTTCCTGCAGTTCTTCCGGAGACATTTGAGCAGGCTGAAAGACGACATGATGCCCATCGTAGAGCTCCCAATCCTTTGTCAGAAGCCGCCCTTCAGATTCAAGCTTCTCAAATAGCGGTGTTCCCGGCAGTGGGGTCAGCATCATAAATTGGACGCTGTCAATCCTTGTTTCAAGGGCGAAATCTACTGTTTCCCGGATGGTCTGCACCGTATCTTCGTCGCTTCCGAAAACAAACATGCCGTGTACCCTAATACCGTAATCATGAAAGCGGCGAATAGAGTTCCGGATATCCTCGACGCTTTGTCTCTTGTTATATGCTTTAAGGGTGGCCGGGTTGATGGATTCAAGACCGATATAGACAATTTTTGCCCCCGTCCGGCGCATAAGATCCAAAAGCTCGTCGTTTTTGGCCGCCTCCACACGTACCTGTGCGCCCCATCCCTTCAGTTTAATTTTACGGTCCAGCATTCCTTGCAGCAATTCCTTAGTGCGCGGGTAATTGTCTGTAAAATTGTCATCACAGAAAAAGACATTTTTGCCCTGATAGAGGGATAGTTCGTCAAGAACGGCATTGGTATTGCGATAACGGTATTTTCGGCCAAACATCGCCGTAACGCAGCAAAAAGAACAATTAAACGGGCATCCCCTGGAAGTCATAACCGGAATAGAACCGGAGATTTTTTTACGAACAAAAAGATTAAGATCAGGAATGGGCAGCTCATTAAGATCTACCGCTTCTGTTCGGCAGGGATTATGTACCGGGACGCCGTCTTGCAGGAAAGAAACTCCGGGAATGTCAACTGGTTGTTCCCCCTTTTCCAGAGCGCGGACCAGGGGGAGGAAACTGAAATCTGCCTCTCCTCTGACGACATAATCTCCATACTGCAAAGCCTCTTCAGGGACAAAGGTTGCATGAATTCCTCCGATTACCACGGGTATTTGGTGGGACTTAATAAAACTTGCCAGGCGGTAAGCTTCCTGGCTGGTTGAAGTTGTCGTGGAAATACCGACGAGGTCGGCATCTAAAATATCGGACCAGGGCAGATCTGTAATTGCTTCCAAATAAATATGTACCTTATAGCCTGCATTTTTTAACTGAGTCCCCAGCAAAGGCAGCCCAAGCCTCGGCATCTTTGCAGTACTAAAAACATGCTCCTTCCTGGTTTTGGGTTCAATCAGAACAATTTTTTTCATTTAAGAACTCCTTCCCAGGTCAAACAACACAAATTAATGTTGCTGTTCCCAAGTCTTTTTAATTAGTATCTCTTGGAAAATGAAAATTAATCGAATACTGCAGTGGAAGTTAGAGTAAACAAAGCCTTTGGCTCGCGGCTATCTTTGCAGCAATTGTTTAAGGCTTTTATTATTGTTATATTTTACATCGGGCTTTTAAATCCTTTAAATTTTATTTGTATTTGGCCAAATATAAAAAAAAACATGTCTAGGATGCGAAAATGCTTATCCTTAAAACATGTTTCAGCAGCGATTAAATTTTTTTATATTTTTATTTGATGGAGATAACCTTTTGAAGTTGAACCAAATTAAAAATCCTCTGCACATAACTGCTGTTTACATTGATAATACGCAGTTCACCCTGGTTTTCTCTTAACATTTTCTGCAATGCGCAGATTTTTCCCAGGCCCGAAGCATCAATAAAATTGGAAAGGGAAAAATCTAGAGTTATCCTGCGATACCCCTCTGCAATAAGGGAATAAATTTGTTCCTTCAACTCGGAGGAGTTCGTCGCCGTCAGCTTCTGTCCCATGAAGACTACTGCCTCGTTGCGATTTTTTTTCTGCACTGTCATCAGTGTTTCCTCCCGAATTTAAAGAGAAAAGAAATCATCTGTGTTAATTTATCAAACTTTTTAAATTATAACAAATCATATCATATTTATATGTTAAATATGTTAAGAAAAGGTAAATTCTTGTAAATTAATCATTAAATAATAGAAACTAGTTTTGCCTTTCCTTTTGCATAAATGCAAATATGATTCTACTGCATAAACTCCATTTGCAAAGTGTTCGCTTAAAACCAGTAATCAATCACACATTAATTATCCTTTTCTATTTTATTGATAATAAGCCGGCCGTACTCGTCTTCATAATAATAAAAAATAACTTTTTCCCCGTCCGTAAGGCTGTCTGCTAAAGTTTGCTCGCTTAGGTAAAAGGCCAGCGGTTCTCCGTTAATTTCTATTTCCACACTGTTGCTGTCAATTCTTCCCGTCAGAGTCCCCTCCGCACTGTGCAAGACAATTTCTTTTTCTGACGCGCCGTGATCGCGTGTCGCGGTGTCTTCCGGAGAGATGGGTAAAAAGGCTTCACCGGCAGTGTTTTTTATGCTGAAAAACTCATAAGCGTCTTTCAATTTGATAAGCATTGACGGATAAGTGAGTACCTGAAGAACGGCTTTTTCTTGCGAAGGCTTCTTTTCTTCCACGGTAATATTCAGGGTATCTTTCTGAACTTCTATCTTCTCTAATAATATGGAATACCCCCCGGTCCGTTTTTCACCGGAAGATATAAATATGAAAAGATCACCCCCGGTTTGGAATTCCTGCGGGCTAAATATAAAATACCCCCTTTGTTTCTTAAGACTTTGAATTGTATCTTGCATTTGCACCGGTAATTCTTCCGGGAAAGCGCCTTCGTTTTCCCATACTTCATATTCCTCCACTATCTTAGTCTCCGGCTCGCTGCTGCCCTTTTCGGATTCGCTCTGCGAATTTTCCGGCGGGCTGGGGTTGCATCCCGCCAGGAGCAATAATGTGGCTAGGAAGGTTGCCAGTATAATAATAATTTTTTTCAAAGCGCTCCTCTCCTCGTTTATGTTCTCTTTAATTAGACGAAGAAGCAGCTTTTCCGTTGCAGTAATTTTGCCGGCGTTAGTTGCTTTACATCTCTGAGAAGGACGGTTAAGATAAAGGGTGAAAAAGAGAGGATGAAATGATCTTGAAAAGCACTTTTCGGGGGAAAAAATGGCTCTTCTAGAGGTACGCAACATTTTTAAAGCTTATGCTGACAACAGTATTCTTGAGGGGGCTTCCCTGCAGGTGAACCCCGGTGAGAAAATAGGGCTGGTAGGTGCGAACGGCAGCGGAAAAACCACGTTGCTGAAATTAATAATGGGTCTGGAGGAACCCGATCAAGGGGAAGTTTTTATTTCCAAAGGGCTGTCGCTCGGCTACCTGAGCCAAAAACCGGGCTTTATGCCCCGGGCAAGCCTGCAGGATGTGTTAACAGAAGCTTTAAGCGAGATATATTCAATTAAGGAAGAACTTTCCCGCTTGGAAAAAGAGATGTCCTTCTGCGGGGCAGACAAAAAGGAAACAGTTCTTGCCTCTCTTATGGAACGATATGCACAGCTTTCCCAGATTTTTGAGGAAAAAGGGGGGTATCAGCTTGAAAACCGCCTGCGAATGATAGCTCGCGGCCTGGGTTTTCAAGAGAGCGACCTGCAGCGGAGGGTGGAAAATTTTAGCGGAGGAGAAAAAACCAGAACACAGCTTGCGGCGCTGCTGCTCCGTGAACCGGACCTTCTCCTCCTGGATGAGCCTACAAATAGCCTAGACAGCGAGTCGGTTGAATGGCTGGAAAATTATCTTGGAAGCTGGCGGGGAGGGCTTCTGGTTGTTTCACATGATCGCTTTTTTCTCGACCGCATTGCCGGCAAAATTGTGGTTTTGGAAAACAAAAAGCTGCGCTCTTACAGGGGCAATTTTTCCAGCTTTATGGCCCAGCGGGAAGTGGAAAGGGTAACCCTGGAAAAAGCATATAAAAAACAGGAGGCAACAATAAAAAAAGACCTGGAATTTATCCGCAACGCCTCTGGCGATGAGAGGGCAAAACGCCAGGCGCGCAGCAGGGAGAAACGACTGGCAAAGCTCGACCTTTTACAAAAGCCGGATGCGGCTAAGTCCTGGAAAACGCGCTTTGGCTATGCGGGTCGGGGAAACCGGAGCGTCGTTGTTCTGGAAAAGGTTGCAAAATCTTTTGGCCCCTTAACTGTTTTTACTGATGTTACATTTAAGATCAACTGGGGGGATCGAGTTGCCATAGTGGGTCCCAACGGGGCCGGGAAGACGACCCTGCTGCGCATCATAACCGGTGGAGAAACGTTTGATTCAGGTATTGTCGAGATTGGCCAGGGTATTCGGATTGCCTATTTTGATCAGGAGCATAAATCCTTAAAAAGCGAACTTACTGTTCTGGAAAATATTATTGAAGCTTCGGGAATGACGGAGGCTGAGGCGCGCCGCTACCTGGGAAGTTATCTTTTCCAAGGTGATATGGTTTTTAAAAAAGTGCACTCTCTCAGCGGCGGGGAAAAAAGCCGCCTGGCCCTGGCTAAAATGGCCCTGGGAGAAAGCAATTTTCTTGTTATGGATGAGCCCACCAATCACCTTGACATCTGGGGGATAGAGGAACTCGAAACCTCACTTTCCGCCTACCCGGGGACACTGCTCATTGTTTCCCACGATCGTTTTTTTATCTCCCGCACTGCTACAAAAATTTTGGAGGTCAAAGATAAGAGAGTAACGCTTTACAATGGAACATACCTGGAATACAAAGAATTAAAGGAAAAGGAAAGCAAGAACTCCTCCTTTAATCTTTCGGAGACACCGGCCAAACAGCAGCGCCGCGAAAAAAGGGAGAGGGAAAAGGCCCTGAGGGAGGAAATCCTGGCACTGCGGCGCAAAAAACGTAAACTGCATAGTTTAATATCCGGGATAGAAGAAAAAATTGCCCTTGGCGAAAAAAAAATCAGCTGCCTGGAAGAACAGCTGGCCAGGCCGGGAATGTATGACGATTTTAATAAGGTGCGTCCCCTTCTGGATGAATTAACGAAAACCAGGGATGAAGTCGGGGAACTATATGAAGAGTGGGAAAAATTGAGCTTATCTTTAGACGAACTCCCGCAGGAAGAATAAAGGGGGCAAAATAGGAGGTGGCAAGGGTGAGCCGCTTGTACAGGTCCCGGAAAAACAGGATAATCGGCGGTGTTGCCGGTGGACTGGCGGAGTATTTCCGCGTTGACGTTGCTTTAATCCGTTTGTTGTGGGTGGTGGCGTCCTTTCTGGGCGGCGGGGGTATTCTGGCGTATATTATAGCCTGGATTGTTATCCCCGAAGAGAATCCCTTTGCCTCATCACCAGAAGAAACCATGGGCAGCATTAAAAGGCAGCGCAGCGCGGGCTTGTTGCTAATCGGCCTTGGAATTATTTTTTTGGCCAATGAGCTGATCGGTTCTTTCATTTATTACTTCTGGCCTTTGTTAATCATTGCGGCCGGTATTTTTCTTATTTGGCGCAGCGCAAAGGGGGCTGGAGAATGAGAATAGGTTCATTTGTCGCGGGTCTTCTGCTGATCATTGCAGGACTGGTTATTTTTTTGCACAATATAGGTTATGGTTCGTGGATTTTTTTCACCCAATTATACAAATTTTGGCCGGTAATACTAATCCTGATTGGGATTAGTCTCTTTTGGGGAGGGGTAATTCCCCGACTGCTCGGCATATTGCTTATTCTTGCCCTTTCCGGCGGTATCATCGCTTTAACTCTCCTCCATTCCTCTTCCGGTTATGAGCTCTCCCGCGGTCAAAGAGAAACAACGTTGGTTGTCGATCGTTTAAGCTACTGGGGCGTGACTTCCGGTGAAGAGGGAAAATTTTAGTGGATCCGGAAGGGGACAGATATTAGAAGGGCTGTTTGGCGAAGCTGCAGGAGCTGTGGCTTTTTGTGAACAGAAACTGTTAAATTAGAGCAACGATTCGCACCCCGGCCCTTTTTCTTACCTGCAAGGTGAATAGGATGAGGCCGGGGTTTTATTTTTATGTGATCAAATTTTTATGATATATTTTAGGAGGTTGCTGCTTATAATTTAAAAAGAATGAAAATTAAGCGGTTTTTGATGTTTTTGATAACTTAAACATCTTTATTTATTATTTATTTACCTTTTAGTTGAAGATAAATAGTTTTCCCAAAACGAAAAATTGTGTTAAAATATAGACTATAAAATAAAACGACAAGGATAGCGAAGATTTAAAATTAAGGTTAAAAAACAAATAGGCGTGCAATTCAGTCATTAGTGACTGTTTTTAACTAAACCAGGTGTCAGAATTGACCATTTTTAGAAGGGGGTGAGCTTGCTTTTTCGACATAATTCTTTGAAAAAATGAGACAAATAAGAAGCTTCCCGCAAATGGCATCATTTTTGCAGTAACAATACTTAAGGTGACTTGGATATGTAGCCAGGGGGGTGGTAGCAAAATTTTCAGCAATAAAATTTTTTAAAAAAGTAGAAGAATCTAAGAAAGTAATCTTGTTATGGAGGTGCACAAAATCGTGATAGTCAAAAGAGCTGCCCATAAAGTAAGCTATTTTCTTGACTACTTAGCCCGGTGGGTTTTAACGGCTCTCATGTTGCTTGTCGTAGGAAATGTAATTATGCGTTGTTTACTGAAATCCCCCATCCAAGGGACTGTCGAATTTGTAGAATTTCTCAATGCAGTTGTCATTGGTCTGGCGCTGGCCTATTGTGCAACCCTGGGAGGACATATCTTCGTTACTTTTTTTACGGAGAGATTAAACAAAACATTACAGCTCGTTATAGATATTGTCATTGATTTACTGGTACTGGCATTTCTAGGGCTAACTGTGTCAAGGTTATATATTTACGGCCAAAGCATGTACCAGCTGGGTCAGGTTTCCTTAACAACCCAAACGCCCTACTATCCGTTTGTTTATACAATCGTTGTGGGTGTCCTGGCTTATTGTCTAGTCGTTGTAGGGGATATAATTGAGAATATAGCAAAGGCGGTGAAGAAATGAGCCCAATAGTAGCTGGTTTTATTGGTATTGTTGCCTTTTTAATCCTTTTGGTGCTCAGGATGCCAATTGCCGTAGCAATGGGGCTAGTGGGTGTTATTGGTTTTGCTTATATCAATTCTCCCGTAGCAGCATTAAGGATGCTGTCATCCGATATTTATACATCTTTTGCTTCCTATTCCCTCAGCGTAATTCCCATGTTTGTTTTGATGGGGTTTCTGGCCTATTATGCGGGAATCGGTTCAAGGCTTTATACTTTTGCCTATAAAGCTTTTGGCCATCTTTCCGGTGGGCTTGCCATGGCAAGCGAAGTAGCCTGTGCTATTTTTGGCTCTGTTTGCGGTTCCAGTACAGCCACCGCGGCAACCATCGGTTCAATAGCTATTCCTGAGATGAAAAAATACGGTTACAATGATACCCTTTCCACAGCAAGCGTGGCTGCAGGAGGCGCAATTGGAATTTTAATTCCTCCCAGCACTATTTTCGTTATTTACGGCGTGGCAACGGAGCAGTCCATCGCTAGGCTCTTTTTGGCAGGCGTCATGCCCGGGATTCTTCTGACGCTGCTCTATGGCGACAATCTGGTTCATGACCCGGCGCAACCCGTCCCTCGGACCTCCGGGACCAGGCCCGCGGCCACCCGTAAAAGAGGTTCTGGCATCCCTTAAAGGCGGTTTAATTGAAGTAATAATAATTTTTGTTATCTCCATCGGAGGCTTGTTTGCCGGAATATTTACACCTACTGAGGCCGGCGGCGTCGGCGCAGCGGGCGTTCTGCTCGTCACCGCTTTGTCCAAGTCGATGAACTGGAAAAGATTTAATAACGCTCTGTCCGACACAACCCGGACATCGGCCATGATTTTATTCCTCGTTGCCGGGGCCATGATTTTCAGCCGCTTTATGGCCGTCAGCCGCATACCCTTTGAGCTGGCCAGCTGGGTGGGAAGTCTTCCGCTGCCTCCTTTCCTTATTCTTATTGTTATTTTGATCCTGTATATCTTTTTTGGAATGTTTATTGAAATGATCCCTCTTATTTTGCTGACCGTTCCCATCTTTTATCCTGTTGTGGTGGAGGTGCTCGGTTATGATCCCATCTGGTTCGGCGTGATTATCGTTCTGGTTGTAGCAATGGGCGTTATTACGCCTCCTGTGGGCATTAACGTGTATGTTATTAAAGGAGTGGCCAAAGAAGTTCCGCTGGAGGTTATCTTCAGGGGGATCTGGCCGTTCTTATTTGCAAGTATAATATGTTCCTTGCTTTTAATGATTTTCCCCCAAATCGCTACATTTTTGCCGAATATGCTGATGTAGCAGATTAATTGTGATTAATTTTTAAAAATTTTTGAAAGGAGTTTTGCTCGTGCAGGTTAAAGGAATCGACCGGTACTGGAATCCTGTGCTGGAAACTTTGCCTCGTGAAAAATTGCAGGCTTTGCAGTTTAAAAAATTCAAAAGGGTTGTAGAGTGGGGATACCAAAACTCCAAGCTGTACCGCCGCCTTTATGATGAAGCCGGCTTTCATCCTCAAGATTTAAAGACCTTTAAAGATATCAGCAAGGTCCCCACACTGCAAAAAGAGGATTACCGTTTGGCACAGGCAAAGGAGCCTTATCCTTATGGAGACAGCCTCTGCGTCCCTCTGCAAAGGGTAACGGAGTACCATCAAACCAGCGGGACTACCGGGCAGCCCGTCTACCAGCCCGATACCTGGCAGGACTGGGAATGGTGGAGCGAATGCTGGTCTTACATTCTCTGGGCTCAGGGCTTTCGAAATACTGATCGAGTCTTTATTCCCTTCGGCTATAATGTTTTTGTCGCTTATTGGGCCGGACACTATGCTTGCGAAAAAGTGGGTTGTGAGGTGGTTCCGGGGGGAATTTTAAATACGGAGGAAAGAGTTCTGAAGATGAAAGAGCTCAGGGCCACTGCCCTGATGGCTACCCCGACGTACGTTTTGAGCATGGCGGAAACCTGCCGCAACAAGCTGAAATTGGATCCGGGGAAAGACCTCAATATCCAAAGGATTCTCTGTGCCGGGGAGCCCGGAGCCAGCGTCCCGGCGACGAAAAAACGTATGGAAGAAGCCTGGAATGCCAAAGTCTTTGATCATGTGGGAGCAACGGAAATAGGGGGTTGGTCCTTTGAATGTTCCGCGCAAAAGGGACTGCATGCAAATGAAGCATTTTTCCTTGTGGAACTGGTGGATATCGATACCGGTGAGCCCATTGAGGAGCCGGGGAAAATAGGCAAAATCGTTATTACTGCTTTTGATCGCGAGGCGCAGCCATGTATCCGGTTTGATTCCAAGGATGTGAGTATGTGGGGTGAACCATGCGAGTGCGGACGGACTTTCCGGCTGCTTAGCGGCGGAATACACGGCCGCGTGGATCATATCACCAAGGTAAAGGGAGTTCTGTTCAGCCCGGTAGCAGTGGAAGAAGTCGTTCGCAGCATGCCTCAGCTGGGAGATGAATATGAGCTTATCGTTTCCAAGAAGGGGGATACCGACTCGTTAACTCTAAAGGTGGAGTTATCACCGGATAACCGCGATACGCAGGAAAATGTCCTGCAGGAATTGAGCAGGCAGCTCCGGCTAAAAACGAACCTTGCTTATAACATAGAATTTCATCCCTTTGGCAGCCTGCCCCGCTACGAAATTAAAGCCAAGCGTTTTAAGGATCTCAGGCAGGGGCATTAAAGTTGTAACTGCCCCGAGGATTAAAAGGAAGGCTGTGGCGCAAGGAAAGAAAGCAAACTTTTCCTTACCCTGCCGCTTCTCAGGAGCAGGTTTGATAATGCGGCGAAATGGAAATTCATCAACGAGGAGGTGTCCGGAAGTGGTAACAGCGGAAGTTGATTTAAAGGAAATGGATAAGATTATTAAGGATGTAAAAGCAAAAATTTTGAGGCTGGTAGAAATTTCAAAGGGAATGCAATGCGTTGACAGAAACTGCGATCGCATCCTGGCCAGTTTAAAAATGCTGGAATTAAACATATCTGATGTTGTGGAATTTCTTGATTAAAAAAGACTTTTTACAGAGCGCAGAGGTATAAAAACTTTAAATTGAGGCTAATAAGCCGCCTTTTTACCAAGCTGAAAAAGGCGGCTTATTATTTCCCGGCCTCTACATTGCCGGCAGTAAAAAGGACGCTTAAAGCATACAATTTATACCCTGCAATCCCTCAAGTGCCCTGCAGGGGATTGAGATATGGGGCGGGGAAATATGGTAATCGCGCGGGTTGATGCGTATGACAACGGCACCTTTTTTTCTTCCCAGGGTTTCGCCCATATTGCGTATCGTGGAGATAGCGGTACCGGCACCCAGTTCAATGATTGCCAGCGGGGAAGGGGCCTGCTTTAAAAAAGCGCGGAAATTAGCTTCTTGTTGGTCTGAACGGCGGCTAATCCAGGAAAAGTCGCCGAACATGAGCACATTTGGCCTGGAAACGTCTCCGCAACGGGGACACCTAAGGATCTTTCGGGCGCGCATGGTGTGAAGATCTACGGGAATAATTTCGGTATTTTCCCAGATGTCATCGCTGCAGGGACTGAGGCATTGCAGGAAATGGATGGAACCGTGAATTTCATAAATTTTATCTTCAGGAAAACCTGCCTTCTGGAATTGTCCGTCTACATTGGATGTTACGACAAAATATTCCATTTTAAAGCGTTGTATCCATTCCTGGAGCAGAAAAAATCCTTGGTGGGGTCTGGTGTGGCGATAGAGGTCGATGCGGTGTGCATAAAACCCCCAGCCGAAAGGAGGATCATTTCTAAAGTGAACAGGGTTGGCCGCATCATAGTAGTTGATCCCCAGTGGTTCGTACATCGGGTATGATTTCCAAAAACCTTTTTCTCCCCTGTAGTCGGGAAGCCCTGAATCCACGCCCATCCCGGCGCCGGCAGTTATTATTAAAGTACGCGCCTTTTTTATTATCCTTGCAGCCTCTAGAAAACGGTCCTTCAAGATTTCTTTCATAATTAAATTTTTCTCCGTTAGAATTTTTTTAAATTATTCGTTGTCAAAGAGAATAATCCTGCTTAATGGATGCGCAACCCCTAGTAGATATTCCGGCAGCACATGTATTTTTGTCAGTTTGTTGGATCAACTTTTCATACAGTTTGCATTAGGAAGAAAAATAACATTTATGTTAATCTTTGCAGGATTTTATTTCTTATTGTCGAATAATAGTATTACTCACAATAAGGGGGGTGTAGAAAAGTATGAATACAGTTGCCCTCGGAAAGCGAATAAAAGCTCTCAGAAGGTTAAAGCGCATGACCCAGCAGCAGCTGGCGGAAAAGCTGGATCTTTCTCCCAGCCTTCTCAGCAATATTGAACGGGGAATCAAAGAGGCCCAGCCTGAACTGTTGGAAAAGATGGCTGCCACATTGAATGTTCCTCGTGAAGAGTTTTTTTTACTTTCTATGCCGATAACTTTGAGCAGAAAACAAGTACTCTAAGAGCAAAAAATTATGCTTTAATATAAGCCGGGCGTAATATGTATTGTATCAAGCCCGGCTTTTCGTATTTTTATGCGGGTTGAAATGCCCTTTTTTTTTTGATATAATAGCGCTGTTCACAAAAATGTGCACAAGCTTTTAAGGGGTTGTCCACTTGTTTGAAGAGCAGTTTCGAATTGGCGAAAAGATTATTAGTATGCGCAGGATTGAGGAAGTGGTGCAGTCTGCCCTGAAGTTGCGTTCCGAGGGCCTTTCCCAACAGGAGGTGGCCAATGCCCTTCGCCTGGATCGGTCTTTTATTTCACGCTTGGAGAGTATAGGTGAAGTGCGCAAAGGGAAAAAGGTTGCCATTATCGGTTTCCCTTTGCAAAACAAGGAGGAGATTATAAAGCTTGCCCAAAAAGAAGGGGTGGATTTTGTTTGGGTAATGAATGAAAAAGAGCGGCTGGATTATGTCAGAAACCAGACGGCCATGGATTTTTTTAATCAAGTTATTGAAGTGATTACAACACTTAAAGCATACGATACGGTTATTCTGGCCGGCTCACGGAAATGGCAAAAAATAGCCGAAGCCCTGCTGGACAGCCAGGTTATTTTCCTGGAGCTTGGGAGCTCGCCGATAACGGAAGACTGTTTTTTAAGCCCGGATTTATTAAAAACGGTTCTGGAACAGGTATTGCTTAGAACATAAGTTGTTGCAAGAAGGATGTGAGCAAGTGAAAAAGGTTGTCAGCATCAGTCTGGGTTCGTCAAAGCGAGATCATTCAGCGGAAATTAATCTTATGGGGCAGGATTTTCTCATTAGTCGAATCGGTACTGACGGGGATATGGATAAAATGATTCAATTCATCCGGGAGAATGACGGCAAGGTAGATGCTTTCGGATTGGGGGGAATGGACCTTTATATCCAGGCAGTGGATCGGCGTTATTCGCTTCGGGATGCAGAGAAAGTTGCGGCAGCAGCAAAGATAACCCCTATTGTAGACGGGTCAGGCTTAAAGAATACCCTGGAGCGCCGTGTAGTTGAGTACCTGCTCCAGGAAACAGATATCCTTGCGGAGAAGAAAAAAGCCCTCATTGTCAGCGCTATGGATCGTTGCGGCCTGGCCCAAAGCCTTGAAGAAGCGGGCTGTGAGATGGTTTTTGGAGATGTAGCTTTTATCCTGAATATTCCCGTGCGCATTAAATCCCTGAAGACCCTTGCTTTTCTCGCTCGTTTGCTTGTTCCCATCATTAGGCTTCTTCCTTTTTCGATGATTTATCCAACGGGGAAAAAACAGGAAAAAAGCAAGCCCCGATTTCCCCGTTTTTTTCAGGAGGCTGATCTTATTGCCGGGGATTTTCATTACATACGCCGCTATATGCCTTCGGAATTGCCCGGAAAAATTATCATCACCAATACTGTTACCAATGAAGATCTCTCTTTGCTCCGGGAAAAAGGGGTAAAAACCGTGATTACGACCACCCCGGAAATTGAAGGGCGCTCTTTTGGAACGAACGTCATGGAGGCGTTGCTGGTGGCCTATACGGGGAGTAAAAAGGAGCTCAAAGATGATGAATATTTGCTTCTTCTTAAAGAACTGGACTTTAAGCCGCGAATTGTTCAATTGTAGCTTTCAACTTTATTGCTGAAAGGAGGTTGCCGGTTATAAAAAAACCGGGATGTTCGCCTATGGTGCCTGTTGATTTTTCCTTTATTTTGCATCCTTTGACCAATGAGGATATTTTTCGCAAACTTAAGTTTATGCGCAATTGGCCTTCCTTCCTGGTGGAAAAAACCATGCGCATGTTGCCGCCTTTGTGGACATCGCGGATAACCGGGATCTCCTCGCCCTACAATAGCGTCGAAGGGTGTTTTATGGCTGTATTCCTGACAACAAGGCAAATGCTTCAGCTCCCTCCCGAGGTGGTGATACGAAAAATTATTGCTGCAGGTAAGAAGGCTGCACGGGCCGGAGCCAAAATTGTGGGCCTTGGTGCAATGACTGCTGTCGTGGGGGATGCTGGAATTACAATTGACCGCAACCTGGATATTGCTGTGACGACGGGGAACAGTTATACCGTTGCTACGGCACTGGAGGGAACGGAAAAGGCAGCTGCCTTAATGGACATCGATCTGAGCCGAGCTGAAGTGGCAATTTTAGGGGCAACCGGTTCCATTGGAAGTGCCTGTGCCCGCATTTTGGCAAGAAAGGTAAACTATCTCACGCTAATTGCCCGCAATACCCAACGCCTGGAAAGGCTTGCAGAAAGGATAACCGGTGAGACCGGGCTGGCTGTCAAAGTTACCTCCAACATCAAGGAAGCGGTGCGAAAGGCTGACATTATTGTGGCTGTATCCAGCTCTGCGGAAAGCCTTATTGACCCGGAAGATCTCAAGCCCGGGGCTATAGTATGCGATGTGGCCAGGCCAAGGGATGTATCCGTCAAGGTGGCGGAAAAAAGAGATGATGTCCTTATTATCGAAGGCGGCGTTGTCCAGGTACCGGGAGATGTCAATTTTAATTTTAATTTCGGCTTTCCTCCGGGAATGGCCTATGCGTGCATGGCTGAAACGATGATACTTGCCCTGGAGAAGCGCTATGAGAGTTTTTCCTTAGGTAAGGAAATTACAGTGGAACAGATTGACGAAATCAATTCCCTGGCAGCAAAGCACGGCTTTAAACTGGCTGGTTTCCGCAGTTTTGAACGGGCTCTTAGTACAGACGATATAAAGAAAATAAAAGAGAGGGCTAAGCTCCGCCTCGGATTTGCTACTGCCGGGAAAAATTGAATTATTACTTTCGATCAATTGTTTTTAACTAAATTTTTAACCCGTTTTTAAAACGGGTTTTTGTTTAGATTTTTCTCTCTTGCCTTACAGTTTAGGCAAATTTTTGTTTGACAAATGCAGCCTGTTTGTCTATAATGGGAAAAAACATGCAGCTTTTATCCTGCCTGCCTTCGTGCCGGCAGGGCAAACAGCTACTTTTGTAAGCTGTTAATTAAGTGTCAAGTTAAGGCTTGGCACTTATTAATCTGTCGGTAAAGCTATAAAATACGGGAATATTTAAGCGGCTTAAAACATATAATGTCACCTAAATAAATGGTAACTGCCCAGAGGTTAATAGGAGGTGTGTCCCCGCACCTTAAGCAAAGTGGGAAGACGATGGAGCCAGCCCGAGATATAACAGATTATCTCTTAAACTGAGCAGTTACAATAAATGAATACCATGCTATTAAACAATTGAAGGAGAGAGATGCATGTCGTCCAAAGAGGTAGTCCTTACCCAAAACGGGCTAAAAAAACTGGAGGATGAACTGTTATATCTGAAATCCGTAAAAAGACGAGAAGTTGCAGCACGGATAAAAACGGCTATTTCATTTGGGGACTTAAGTGAAAACTCCGAATATGAGGATGCAAAAAACGAACAGGCTTTTGTCGAAGGACGGATCCTCACATTAGAAAAAATGTTGAGAAATGCCCGCCTTATTGATAACGAAACGAACAGGGAAGTAGTTGATTTCGGGGCAACTGTGCGGCTTAAAGATTTGGAAAACAATGAAGAGCTTCAGTTTACCATTGTTGGGTCAGCGGAATCGGATCCTGCGGATAATAAAATCTCCAATGAATCTCCAGTTGGAAAAGCCATCTTTGGTTCTCCCGTCGGCGCCATTGTTGAAGTAAAAGTGCCGGCAGGGGTCATGCGTTATCAAATACTGGATATTAAATAATTTACAGAACCAGCATAGAATTATTTAAAATTAAACCGGACGGGGGTTTTATTTTTTAAATGTTGACAGGTCATCATAGCGATCAGGAATTAAATCGGCGCAAAAAAATTATTGCTTTTCGTCAGCAAGGTCTGGAACCTTACGGGGAAAAGTATGCTGTTACTCATTATTCACGGGATATTATCGAGGATCCGGACAGTTTTATGGGAAAAAACGTCAGCCTGGCCGGGAGGATTATGACTAAGAGGGGGCATGGAAAAGCCGCCTTTGCCCATATCCAGGATAGCAAGGGGCAGATCCAGATTTACCTTAGGGAGGATCAGCTTGGTGAGAAGAATTACACCTTCTATAATGAGCTGGATGTCGGGGATATAATTGGAGTTACAGGGGAGGTTTTTGCAACAAAAAAGGGAGAAATTACAGTGAATGTGTCTTCCTTTTCCCTTTTATCCAAATCCCTGCGTCCCCTACCGGAAAAATGGCACGGCCTGAAAGATATTGAATTGCGTTACCGGCAGCGGTACCTTGATCTGATGGTCAATCCGGAGGTCAGAAATGTTTTCGTGGCGCGGAGTAAAATTATTCAGGAAATGCGGTCTTATCTGACGGAGCGGGGTTTTTTGGAGGTGGAGACACCGGTAATGCACACCTTGGCCGGAGGGGCCAATGCCCGCCCGTTTATTACACATCATAATGCACTGGATATAGACTTGTACCTGCGCATTGCCACCGAACTCCATCTTAAGCGTCTCGTTGTCGGTGGGATGGATAAAGTTTTTGAACTGGGCCGGATATTTCGCAACGAGGGTATATCTACGAACCATAATCCTGAATTTACCAGTGTGGAGATTTATCAGGCCAATGCAGATTATGAGGATATGATGATACTTTTAGAAGAAATGACTGCCTCCATCGCCCGCGAGGTGTTGGGAACAACGAAAATCGAATACCAGGGAAAACATCTCGATCTGGCCCCGCCCTGGCCGCGGCGCAAACTTCAGGATATTGTTCTGGAGATGACGGGGGTGGATTTTGATACTATTGAAGATGACGATGCTGCTCGCAAAATTGCCCGGGAAAGAAATCTTGAAATGAAGCCGAATCTAAGCCGCGGCGAGATTCTTTTTGCTTTTTTTGAAGAATTTTGTGAGGATCGGCTGGACGGTCCGGTTTTTATTAAAGATTATCCTGTAGAAGTGTCGCCTCTGGCCAGGCGGTGCAGCAGCGATCCCCGTTTCACTGACCGCTTTGAAGCTTTTATAGCCGGGAAAGAAATAGCCAACGCTTTTACGGAGCTTACCGACCCTCTGGACCAGCGGGAACGTTTTGAACTGCAAGTATCCCGGCGGGCTTTGGGTGACGATGAAGCACATATGATGGATGAAGATTTTGTAACTGCACTGGAGTACGGAATGCCGCCTACGGGAGGCCTGGGGATAGGAGTCGACAGGTTGGTTATGATTCTGACCAATTCTCCTTCTATCCGTGACGTAATCCTCTTTCCAACGATGAGACCAAAGGAGTAAACCATTTACGGCCTTTCCCGGCCGCTTTTTTTAATTTTTCTGGCTTGGATAAGGAGGAGACAAAATGTTATCCCAAAAAATTGCAGACAATTTGAAACGTTCTTCCTGGATTAGGGCAATGTTTGAAGAAGGAGAAAAACTAAGGGCTATTCACGGGAGCGATAAAGTGTTTGATTTTACCCTGGGCAATCCCGATACAGAGCCTCCGGATTCCATTAAAAACACATTTAAGAAACTTGTCCTTGACGATGTACCGGGAATACACCGTTATATGAACAATGCCGGTTTTGACGATGTCAGGGAGGCAGTTGCCGAACAACTTCAAAGGGAGAGCGGTGTTTCCCTTGCAGCGGGAAATATTGTCATGACCTGCGGAGCAGCCGGCGGCCTTAATGTTGTGCTCAAGACTATTTTGGATCCGGATGATGAAGTTATTGTCCTGGCCCCCTACTTTGTTGAATATTTATTTTATATAGATAATCACGGAGGTAAACCGGTCATCGTCAATACTTCTCCAGAAAACTTTCAGCCGGATCCGCGAGAACTTGACGCGCACATTTCCCCTCGTACCAAAGCAATAATTATCAATTCTCCCAATAATCCCACCGGTGTTGTTTACAGAGAAGAAGTGCTGCAAAGCATGGCTTCGGTTCTTGAGGCCAAAGAAAAAAAATACGGCAGAGCTATTTATGTCCTCTCCGATGAACCCTACAATAAGCTTGTTTACGACGGTGCCAGGCTTCCACAGGTCTTAAAAATATTTAAAAATTCCTTTGTAATCAACTCATTCAGCAAATCCCTCTCCCTTCCCGGAGAGAGAATTGGCTTTATTGCTGCAAATCCGGCGATGGAAGATTGCAGCCGTCTTGTGGACGGTCTGATTTTTTCCAACCGCATCCTGGGTTTTGTCAATGCACCGTCGATGATCCAGAAAGTTGTCGCCGGGTCTTTGAACGAAGCTGCACCTGTTGACCAGTACCGGAAAAAAAGGGATATTCTTTTTGAGCATCTGGTTAAACTGGGTTTTTCATGTATTAAGCCGGAAGGAGCTTTCTACCTGTTCCCCAAAGCATTGATTCCCGATGATGTAGAATTTGCCAGGATTGCCCAAAAGTATAACCTTCTTCTGGTACCCGGACAAGGTTTTGGCTGGCCGGGATATTTCCGGCTTGCTTACTGTGTCAGTCTGCAGACCATTGAGAACTCCTTGCCTGCTTTTGAAGCCCTGGCTAAAGAGTTCAGCAGAAACTCGTAAACAAAATGAACAGCCGAGGAACTTAATAAATCTAACCTACCTTAGGCTGTTCCCTGCATTGCGCAGGAGATTTAATATCCTCGGCTGTTGTTTATATTATGGACGCTTAGCAAAAAAAATATACGCTTCCCGGAAAAATTTTTTTGGAAAAATAGAGCAAAGACAAGAGAGGGTTAAAATGTACCCCATTGCACATCTATATTTTGTAGAATTATTTCTAGAAAGACTTGATGATGCAGCTATTTTGGGCAGTATTTTTCCTGATTTGATTATTTTAAGCGGATTGGATTGGAAAACAAGTCATTCCCTTGGAGAAAAAATTTGGCACCATTTTCGTTGCAGCGATGAAGAAAAAGTCCTTTTTGCCCTGGGTGTCATCAGCCACGGAATCAAGCCGCGGGGGCTTGATTATTACAGCGATGAAAAATATGGGACTTTTGAAAGGGGCTACTGTTTTGAGAAAGCAAGGCCTCTTGTAGATGCTGTTGTGGAAGCCTGCAGCCTTTCTTCAAATGATGGATGGTGGAAAGCCCATAATTTTATTGAAATGGGTGTGGAGCTCTATCTGTACAATCGCAGGCCCGAACTGATCTCCTATTTGCGCAGAGCATTTTGCAATGTTGCCTTGATTGATTCTTTGATTCGCGATCTTTCTCCTGTTCTCGGAATAGAAGAAGTTAAGCTTAGAAAGAGCCTTGAAAAATTTCGGCAGTTTGCCCTGGATGAGCCCATAGACGCCCTGGCTCTTGCCCTTCGTTATCAGAGACAGATTTACTACAGTCATAAGATTGAATCTATTAATATCAGCCAGTCCATGGACATTATTGAAAGAGGGAAAAGAATGATCCTTCCGGATATTGAGGCCTTTTTTCAGTATGTCAAGGGAGAAATGGCCCGTGTCTGGCCTGATTTAAAGTATAAATGAAGCTAATGGCAGATTATCCCTTAGACTGAGCAGTTACGATTGTTACGATTAAAAAAGCAGACCCCAACAAATCTTTATCGGTCTTTCCCTTCCTCCCCGCTCCCGGCTCTACTTTCACGGACACATCTTGGTAATGTCCCTTATTTTCGTAGCCGGCAGCTTTTTTGAGGAATCTTCGGGATTAACCTTAGGACTTCTCGGGGTCTGCCTTGCAAAAATATTCTATATTATTATCTCCAATTTGTCAAGTTTTTTTTCAAAAAGTTTTAAATCTTATTTTTTAAAAAAATTAATTGGTTAAAATTGCTCTGTTTCTTTTATGTTATAATTGCTAAAAGGAATTTTAATATTCTTTCAGGAGGAGACATGGCTGTTATTACCATATCTCGGCAATTTGGCAGCGGCGGAGAAGAGGTAGCTCGTTTAGTAGCTGAAAAAAAGCGTTATCTTCTGGTGAATAAGGCAATGATCCTCGAAAATTTACGTTCTTATGGGATCAGCGATGATTTTGACCAATTTGATGAAAAAAATATTAGAAATATTGATCGTGCCGAATACCGGGAACTGGAAAAAAAACGACGTCATTACCTGAAAACAATACACAATTTTATTTATGATCTGGCCATTAGGGAAAACCTGGTCATATTGGGAAGGGGAGGCCAGGTTTTATTTAAAGATTTTCCACCGGCACTGCATGTAAAAATTATTGCCCCTTTAAAATGTAGATTGAGGACGGTGTGCAAATCCTACGGTCTGGATGAAGCTGTCGCAGCACGCCTTATTGAAGAAAAGGACCGGGATCGACAGGACTACCTGCGCCAGATTTTTGGGTATGACTGGCTCGATTTGGATCTTTATCACCTGGTAATCAATACGGGAATATTCGGATTAGAAGAAGCAGCGCTCCTGATAGTAAATGCCGCTAAAGTTAAAGAAGAAACGGGCAATGTTTTAAATTCATTGCCCGATGCGAAAATCCAGGAACAAAATTTTACAGTAAGTCAGGTTCAGGATGCTAAGGGCAATGCACCCTCTTTTGCCCATCCAAGTGAGGAAGAATTTGCCAAAATGTTGGATTTTTATCAGATTAAATGGCTTTATGAGCCGAAAACATTTCCGTTGGAGTGGGATAGCGAGGGTAATATTACTGTTGCCTTTGCGCCGGATTTTTACCTTCCGGAACAGGATCTATACGTAGAGCTGACCACCCAGAAACAGAAGCTGGTCTGGAAAAAAAACAAAAAGATTCGGCGCTTAAGGGAGATTTACCCCCATGTTAAAATTAAAATAATTTACGGCCGGGATTACAGGGGATTGCTCCAAAAATACGGTATTGAAGAGAAAGGGGAGTAGCGCTTAGGCATGTCGGGCGAAGGTGAACACCAACTGGAAATATTGTTAACAAAAGAGCAGATTCAGCAGAGGGTTGCTGAGCTGGGCGAGAAAATTTCGCGGGATTATGCTGGGGTTGAGGAATTAATTATGGTGGCTGTCCTCAGGGGAAGCGTTTATTTTGCAGTTGACCTCAGCCGCAGGTTGAGCATTCCTTTCACCCTGGATTTTATCGGGATTTCCAGCTATGGGGCAACTGCTTACCCGCTGGGAGTTGTCCGCATTACCAAAGATTTGGACTTTAGCATTACCCATAAACATGTTTTTTTAGTGGAGGACATTGTGGATACGGGTTTGACCCTGAATTACCTAATTAAAAATTTGAAAACGAGAAATCCACAAAGCCTGCGCGTTTGTACTTTTCTCGATCTTCCAGGGAGGCGTATAGTCGATGTTCCTGTAGACTACCGGGGATTTGAAATACCTGATTGTTTTGTTGTAGGGTACGGATTGGACTATCAGGAACGTTACCGTAACCTGGAAGAAGTGGCGGTGCTGAAAAAACGAATTAGACAACAAAAAACACAGATTCCAACAGACTTTTCAGGGTAATCTCCATCACTCTCGTGATACAGCTTTTCGCGGTGTCCTTTATGCAGGTATCTCAGGGCAATTTTCCCCTCAAATCCTATCCGGAACACCGGGTTTCCCGCTGTCCGGCTCCCAGACCTCACTTTGCATCCCTGCATTGAAAACCACCGGTGATTTTCTTCCGTCAGGGCACTTTTTCTTTGAGTTGGAGCCGGTGAGATATACCTTCTTATGCCTCTCGGAATCTGTGTAACTGTATTATCTCATAGTATGAATATTCTGTCAAGAAGTTTTTTAAAATTTTTTAAAGTTTTTACGGAAATAATTATATTGGTAAACGCTTATTCTAGGCTAGATAAATAATGATTGCAACTGCATAAATTATGGTTGCTGCAGAAAACGAAGTTTGCTTTATCGCTTTGCCAATGGAGTTAATGCAGTAGAATCAATAATAGGATGTGAGAAAAATGACCTACAGGGTTGGAGTAGATCTGGGAGGGACAAAAATCTTGATTGCCCTGGCAGAGAAAAATGGGAAAATATTACAAAGCAAAAAGATACCCACCAGGGCAAATAAAGGACCCGAAATAATTTTAAGGGATCTTGTTGCCGAGATTACCACCCTTTTTCAAGTTCCCCTTGAGGAAATAGAAGGTATGGGATTTTGTATGGCCGGCTATTATGACCGGCGAAAAGGAGTAATTCTTGGCTCTCCCAATCTTCCTGGCTGGGAGAATTACCCTGTGGAACAACAACTAAACTGTTTACTAAATTTCCCGGTGATTGTGGAAAATGATGCTAATGCCGCTGCTTGGGGTGAGTACGTCTACGGAGCGGGTAGAGGGAAGGAAAATTTATTGCTGGTAACTTTGGGAACGGGGATTGGAGGTGCCTTGATTATAGATGGAAAGTTGGCGCATGGGGCCTCAGGCCTTGCAGGCGAGATTGGCCACATCCCAATACTTCCGCGGGAAGGTCCCCTTTGCGGCTGTGGAAAACGCGGCTGCCTTGAGGCCCTGGTATCCGGGACAGCCATTGCACGGGAAGGGCGTGCGCTGTTAAAAACGGGGCAGCAGACTCTTTTATGGGATATGGTGGAGGAGGTTTCCCTTCAGGCTAGGGACGTTTTTGATGCAGCCAGGCAAGGGGATAGATGTTCCTTGGAAATTATCGACCTCGCGGCCAGATATCTTGGGCAGGGACTGGCTATGGCGGTTAATCTCCTTAATCCTGAAATGGTCATTATCGGTGGGGGTATATCCAGTGAAAGGGAGCTGCTTCTTGTACCCCTGCGCCGATATTTTTCACAAATGCTCATCAAGCCCATGGCAGAAACAGTGCCTCTTGTTCCCGCTGAACTGGGGGAACAAGCCGGCGTTCGCGGGATTCTTGCGCTACTTGACAATTTTCTCTCTGAAAAGGGAAAAAAGTTATTGTGATGCAGCAACCTTTTTGCTTTTAATAACGTTATACAGGTTAAAGAGCTGATTAAGAACGTTAAATTTTCATGGTAAATTGTGGCCCTGTTGAAGCGGGCAGGAGAACTAAAGACAGAAAGAGAATTATTATAGGCGGCATTATAAGAAATAACCCCGCCCTCCTGCCGTTCTGCATAGGCAAGGATTACCACAGGAATAGTGCCAGTTGACTTTTCAAGGGATTGGCGGGCTTCAGATTAAGGAGAGGTCCAGTTGCTGAATGAGGATATTGAGCAGGAGATCATTTCCAGGGCTCAACAAACCCCCGAGTCTTTTGGCTTACTTTACGATCATTACTTCCCAAAAATTTATAATTATATTTATCATCGGGTACATAATACACAGCTGGCTGAAGACCTGGTTTCGGAGACTTTTTACAAAGCGCTGGCCAATCTTCAAAAGTTCAAATGGAAGGAACGATCCTTTGCCTGTTGGTTGTATACCATTGCACGCAATCAGGTGGTAGACACATTTCGGAAAAATAAACCAATACTGCTGGACGAAAGTTGGGCAGAAGATATTCCCTCCCAGGAGATTGACCCCGAGGAAAAGGTGATAGCGGATTCGACCAAAAAAGAGTTGTTCTTGACCATCCGTACGCTCAGCCAGGATCAGCAGGATGCACTTCTTTTAAGATTTCAGGAAGGTTTAAAGGTTAAGGAGATAGCCCAAATTATGAATAAAAACGAAGGTGCTGTCAAAGCGCTTTTATTCCGGGGGCTAAAAAATATGCGTAAAATAATGGAAAGAGAGGATTCCGGTGATGGGAAGCGAAAGGGATAAAACCCTGGAAGAGTTATTTTCTCCCCTGGAAGAGCTTACATCATCAGACGAAGAAACCCGTAAGCTGCGGGAGATTGCTTCTGGTTTGTTCAGCATGGAAAAGGCTGAGTTCTCTTCTTCTTTCCGGGATAGCTTAAGGGATAGCCTGCTGCAAAAAATGCGCCGGCAGCAAGCAGTTAACGCCGGCCGCCATAAAATTTCCGGCAACTGGTTAAGCCGGTTTTATCAGGACCTTCTACGACCGGCAACAAACCGGTTCCGTCCTGTTTTTGCTCTGGCTGCAGCTGCCGTGCTAATCGTTACTGTAATAACGGTATCTTCCAACCCCCAGGAGAGCATCCCGCGCTTTAGAGCAGTTGACCACCGGAATTCCGCGGATCCTTATATTATGGCGGAAGGTTCAATTGGCACGGAGGAAAAAGTATTGCCCGAAGAACAGCCGGATTCGCAAACATCTGCAGACCCCCCCTCCTTGGAAGAGAGAAGCACCGGAGAGCCCGTCAACGAGCCCCGTGACTTGCCGTCAAACAATATTGAGCAACCGGGAGATAACTTAGGTGCAGGTGAAACACCGGGAGCAAAGGCCGCGGCAGAAGGAGCTGTTCCCAATGAAAATGAAAGTCCCGCGCCAGATGACAGCCCGGGCGAACTCCCTCTGCCGGAAAAGCCGCAGTTTCAAATTGAAAAGGAAATTGTTGATCTCCGCCTTGCAGGGGCTGTTGTCCTTTCACCCCTTTATATCGGTAATGGGGAGGAAGAGAGCTCTAAGCATGATAATGTATCCGCTAATTTTATTCCCAACAAGTATGCTGCCGTAGCAGCAGAAAATGACGCGGCTGTATTCGGATCGAATGCCTGGGCTGCTAATCTCCTCAAAAACCAGGGTTTTATGGTTAAAAGCCAGGACAGCTTGGAGATCAAGACCCAAGAGACGCAGCAGGGCTGTTTTGCCGAAATCTTTTACCAGCCCGGCGGGAAGGGAAGCCGGCATCCTGTTTTGGTTCTCCACTCCGAAGAGCAGGGGAAAATTTTAGGTTACTATTATCAGGAAAAGGGAAGAAACCGTGAAGCCGGGTACTATGCCCTGGCTTCACCGGCGCAGGTCCTAAAAACGCAGCAAATGACGGTCTTCTCATCTTCCAAGCCTTCTCTGATCTTTTCGGAAGTGGAGCTCACGTTCAATAACTTTCTGTTGAATGAGGGCGGAGTACAAAAAAATGTAACCCTTCCGGCCTATTGTTTTACAGGCATGGATACAACTACAAACAGCAAAGTTAAAATTTGTTTGCCCGCGGTTTCCCGCTAAGCCTTGCGGAACGGACTAAAGGAGGGCTTTTTTTTTATATTTCTTCCCGGTAACAAAGCCATAGCCCGAGGTGGCGTAGGGCAAAAAACAATGCGGCCATCAGGAGAAAAAAGAACCAGGAAAAGGGTTCTTCGAGGGTAGAATTACGGGACTGCATTTGCAGAAGAAGCGAATATTTTTGCCCCCCTTCAAATAAGCCGGGAATGGAGAGAAGGGAAGATAAAAAAGCGGAGGCTGCCCCTGCTTTAAGGGGATCATCGATGAGGATAGAGAAGATTATTGTAACCTGATAAATGACAGCCAGGCCGCAAAAGGCCGAAAAAGCCCCAATAACGAACGGCAGGACGGGAAGAGAAATCCCATAAAAAGAGGTAAAAAGAATGAGCAGCAGGGTTGTTCCTATAATGCAGGCAAAAAGGAGTACTAAGCCTGCCGCTACTTTTGTATCATAGATATTCCTCCTGGAGAGGGGCGTACTGGCCAGAAAAAAAAGCGTCCCCTTTGCCTTTTCCTGCGCAAAAACCCCTGCGCCCAGGATAATTGAAACCAGAATTCCGGCAAGAGCAAGCCCTTTACTATTCCATTGCTTCCAGAAATGGGAAAAAAGGGTTTTTTGTGCTGTTTCCGGGGATTTATCCAGATTTGTTTCCATGCCCGGCAGATTGTCTTGCCGCGAAAAAAAGCTTTGGGGATAAGGCCCGGATGCTGCCGGAGTTGTAATTATTAATGCTAACGCGCCGAGTAAAAGAACTCCAAAAAGAAATTTCAACGTATTTTCCCGGATTTCTTTTCTAAAAAGACTGCGGCCGAGCATTATTTTCATCGCCCTCCCTTTTATTATCCATCAAGTAAAAATATATTTCCTCAAGGCTTAGATTGGTCAGTTCCATAGCAAAACGGGGCAGGCGGGAGCAGGCTTGCCATACTGCTTCTATATTCCGGTTCACTTTGATATAAAAGGTATTTTCCCGGCGATTGACATCTAAAATTCCTTCCATGGTAAAAAGGGAACTGGGAGGTTCTGTTTGAAAGACAACCTTAATTTGTTTCATATTCGCTTTTATTTTTTGGAGAGATGTGTGTTCCAGCACTTGCCCCTCCCGGAGAAAAACAATCTGATCCGCCACTCTTTCAATTTCGTGAAGCTGATGAGAAGCAATCACAACTGTCTTTCCCTCTCCTATGGTTTTCTCCAGAGCAGTATTGAGAAAACGGCGCCGGAAAATGGGGTCAAAACCCGCGGCAGGTTCGTCCAGAAACAGCAGCTCCGGCTCCGGGGCCAGGGCAATCAGAAGAGCTAATTGTTTACGGGTTCCGTGGGAGAGATTCTTAATTTTCTCTCCGATAGGGATGTTGAAGATTTTAAAATGTTCGTCGAGAAAGCGGCTGTTCCAGCGGGGGTAAAGATCCCGGCAAAAGCGGAGCAGCTCTTGAACGGTCAGAAAATCATAAAAGCGAGGCTCTTCGCTGACGAAGCAGGCGCTCCGCCTAATTTCTTCTCCCTGGGTAGCAATATTTAACCCCAAACAAAAGCCTTCCCCTGCGCTGGGCCGGGTCAGGCCGGAGATGAGCTTGAGGAAAGTCGTTTTTCCCGATCCATTTGGGCCTAAAAGGGCAAAAACCTTTCCCTTTGGAATCTGCAGAGTAATATCTTTTAAAACAGTTTTAAAAGAATATTTTTTTGTCAATCCCGCGGTAGCCACTGCGAAGTCCATGATAAAAACGTTTCTCAAGATGCGAGAAAACGTCTCACCTCCATTTTTGCTTAAAAACTCTAATTCGGTTTTATTCGACGAAATTCCTTCTTTTTTTAGCAGGAAAAAGTAATTCTGGAAAAGAAACTATTCAAGAGGTGGAAAAAATATGAGCGATCAGAATACTTCTTTAGGAGAGCTTCGCGAGCTTGTCCGTGCTTTTGTTTCTGAACGGAGATGGGAAATATTTCATAACCCCAAGGATTTGGCCATATCAGTTGCCTTAGAAGCTGCAGAGCTGTTGGAACTTTTCCAATGGCGCGACGCGCGGGAACCCCTTGGAGGGGAAAAATTGCGGTGTTTCCGGGAGGAATTGGCAGATGTGGTTATTTACTGCTTGGCTGCTGCCAATGCTGCAGGAATTGATCTCTCCGAAGCAATTAAAGATAAAATAGAAAAAAATGCATTAAAATATCCCCGGCAACAATATCTTGGGAGATATTCTCTTGAAGAGTAACGGAGCAAACACTCTATTATGCCGGACCCTTGACATGGCCGTTTTATATGAAGTATACTCGGTATATTGAAGTAATTATGAATATTGAAACAATGGAGGCTTTTCATGAGATCTTTTGCTCACATAAATTCTTACAGCATTGAGGAGGCCTGTGAAGCTCTTAGCGAATACCGCGGTAGGGCCCGCCTTAATGCAGGAGGCAGCGACCTTCTGTCCGTTCTCAAAGGGGATATTCTTCCTGATTATCCTGAAGCTGTCATCAATATTAAGACCATACCCGGTCTCGATTATATCAGGGAAGATGAAAATTTTTTGAGGATTGGTGCTCTTGTCCGTCTCTGCGATATCGTGCGCTCTCCTCTTCTTAATGAAAAATATCGCCTTTTGCCCGAAGCTGCCCGTACCGTGGCAAGCCCCCAGATTAGAAACGTTGCCACAATTGGCGGAAACCTTTGCCAGGATACCCGTTGCTGGTACTACAGGTACCCCAGGAGCATAGGCGGCCCGTTGCAGTGTTTGCGCAAGGGGAGCGGTGCTTGCCTTGCCATTAGGGGAGATAACCGCTATCATGCTATTATGGGCGGGAAAAAGTGTTTTGCAGTTTGCCCGTCCGATATGGCCGTCGCGCTGGCGGGCCTTGACGGAAGACTTATTATTGCCGGGCCCAAGGGGGAGCGTAGTGTGGAAACAGCAGACTTTTTCCATCCATTAGGGAACGATCTGGCCATGGACGAAATGGTTCGCGAGATCGAGATACCGGTCCGCAAAAATCCTTCCCGGCAGATCTTCCTAAAATTTACCCTGCGCAAACCCATTGATTTTGCCATTGCAAGCGTTGCCGCTGTACTTGTGCTTGACAAAGGGATCTGCAGAGATGCACGAATTGTTCTCGGTGCTGTTGCACCTTTTCCTGTCAGGGCGAAAACAGCCGAGAAACTGTTGATCGGCAAACCTATCAGCGAGGAGATCGCCCTGGAGGCGGCGGAAGAAGCTCTGGCAGGTGTGAGACCGCTCAGCAAGAACGCCTATAAGGTTCAAATAGCAAAAACGCTGGTCAAACGTGCCCTTGCGGAGTTAAGATAATAATTAATAATAATTTCGGCTGTTTAGGAGTGATATCCGTTGTTGCAGGCAGTTTTATTTGATCTGGACGGTACTTTATTGCAGATGGATGCCGAAGAATTTGTCAGAGAATATCTCAAAGAAATTTCTGCTGCAACAGCAGCCCTGGTGGAGCCTGAATATTTTGCCCGGGCACTGCTGGCGAGCACAAATGTGATGATCCGGAGCCGTATGCAAAAGAAAACCAACGCGGATGTATTCTGGTTGGACTTCCGCAGGCGAATAGGTGAAGCCACCGATGATATAAAACCTCTATTGGACGACTTTTATGCTAACCGCTTTAAAAATCTTTCTCGGGTAGCTAAAGCAAATGATAAGGCCTATCAGGCGGTACAAAAATCTCTGGACCTGGGTTTGCGCATTGTGCTGGCTACAAATCCCGTGTTCCCGGAGTCAGCTATCCGCGATCGCATGGATTGGGCAGGGGTCGGAGAGTTCCCGTGGGATTTGGTCACCAGTTACGAAAATATGCATTATTGTAAACCTCACCCGGAATATTACCTGGAAATTGCCTCGCGATTAAAAGTTCGACCCCAGAACTGCCTTATGGTGGGCAATGAGATGGAGAACGATATTAAACCTGCTGCAGCTGTGCAAATGAGCACTTTTTTTATTACGGATCGCCCCATAAATAATAATCCCGGCTGGTTTAAAGCAGACGGATGCGGTGATTTAGACGATTTTATAACTTGGCTCACCGATGTAATGTCAAAAAGATCGCGGCTGCCATAAGCCGCGATCCCTTTTTTCCGTGATCTTCGATTAGAATTAAATAACCGGCAGTTTATCTCTTTCTATCGGTACTGTCCCGGACATCGGCTGAAAGAGGTGGTAATCAAGTTGCGGAAAGAGGTTGTCGGCATTTTCCAGTTTTTTTAGCCAGGCCGCATCAATACTATTTTTACGGATCTGCCTTTCCAGTTTAAGAAAGCGGGTCAAGTGGCTTGTTTGTCTGGCCCGGGCATACATATCCATAGTTCCTGCGGTCATAATAAAAGGCCAGTCGCTGCTCTGGGCCAGCAGAAGTTCTCTGGCGGCCTGAGTGAGGGCATCCCTTAATATTCCTTCGGCTTCGGGAAAATCTGAGGCCAGGGCGATCATTCTTTTTGCTGCCTGGTGCAGATGCCGGTAAATCCAGTCGTTTTCCCCGTTCAGCCAGACTTCGTAATATCCCTTATCTCCCCAACTGGAGGCGTTTGGCGTGGAAAGTTGAAGGGGATATCCTTTCTCAAGGTACCGGCCGGGGGTGATCATTTCTATGTATTGATTATCCGCCAGGAGACGGCAAAGGTATTTTAACCACTGCGGCCCCTCAAACCACCAGTGGCCGAAAAGTTCGGTGTCGTAAGGGGCTACGACAATTGGCGGACGATCCATCAATCCCCCGTAATACTCCACCTGTTTTTCCCGGTTGAAAATGAAATTTGCTGCATGCTCCCGTGCTTTATCAGCGGCCCGTTGCGGGTTGTAAGGCTCCTTGTAATTGTCCGGGCCGGTAATGCGATAGTATTTAAAACCCGTATTGCTTCGCAATCCCGGTGGATGCAGGTATTTTCCCACATATTCCAGGTCCAGATCAAAACCGATATCCCTGTAAAACTCCCGGTAATTATAGTCCCCGGGATATCCCTCTTTGGCACTCCAGACCTGATGGGATGTTTCGGGGTCCCTGCCGAAAGCCGCAGTGCCGCCCGGGGTCAGAATGGGGCTGTAGACTCCGTATTTCGGCCTGGGAGAAGCATAGAGAATTCCGTGAGTCGCAGCAATAAAATAATGAAGTCCGAGCTCTCCCATGATCTCTTCAAACCCGGGATCGTATCCGCATTCAGGAAGCCAGATTCCTCTGGGAAGGAAGCCGAAAACCTGTTCAAAATAGGCCATACCCGCGGCAAGTTGAGCATAGACGGCTTCTTTATGGATTGCGAGAAGGGGGAGAAAGCCGTGGGTTGCCGCGGAGGTAATTAGCTCCAAATGTCCGCTTTGCTGCAGTTCTTTAAATGGCCTGACCAGTTGCCTCCCGTATTTTTCATTATAAATATAGGAAACGTAATTGAGATTTTCCCGGTACATGCGCGCCAAAGGAGAAAAAACGGGATCACCGGCTGTTCTTTCCTCTTCCCTTTGGGCGAGTTCCTGCATCCTGGATAGGTAGTTGGCGTAACGTTCCTGCAGGAAAGGATCTTCCAGCATAGCCAGCAGAGTCGGCGATAGGGAAAAAGTCAGGCAAAAAGGAACGCCATCTCCCTTCAACTCCTGAAAAACCCGGATCAAAGGAATATAGCACTCCGTAATTGCTTCAAAGAGCCACTTCTCTTCAAGGGAATGAGCATATTCCGGGTGCCGTACATAAGGTAAGTGGGCGTGCAAAATTAATGCCAGGTAACCCTTAGTCAAGAGAAAAGCCTCCTTTCTTTTTTGCTTCCCGGTAGCGTTTTTCCCTCTGCAGCATCATTTCCAGGGAACTCAAGCTGCTGCGGGCGATTCGCCGGTAAAAGCGTCTGGCCTGCCAATCGGGCAGGCGCCATTTATCATCAATTACCTCGCTCAGATTATCCCTGGGTGTTGAGACCAGATTAGAGGTCAACACTGGAACGAATCCTTTTCCCGGAGGGTAATATCCCAAATCTACCCGATACTGTCTGTCGGGAACGCCTACCTGTATATACCAGTTTAAAGCAGAGGGATTAATTTTGATGTCGTAATAGCTTTCTTCCCTGTTTCCTTCACTAAAACGGTGCACCCTAAGGGCGAATTCCAGTTCTTCCCAAGGCTTCTGAACTGTAGCTTCAACATTGGTTTTGGTTTCTCCGCTAAATTCCCAATAGGCAAACAGCCAGTACGGATCCCTTGTCAGCAGGACCAGACGATCTTCATCGTAAAAAAGAGGCAGGATTTCTCCTCCGTCTAAATCTTCCCAACTGGAAATATCAGGATGCAATATATTCTCACCCCTTTCTTTTAAACTATTATAACCCTACCGGGAATTTTTATAGCAGCAAAGGCAATATTGTATAAAAAGAAAGTGAACGGGCAACATAATTTTGTCTCGGCGATAAAAACGAGAGGAGTTATGTTTTTATGTTGATAAGCCTGGCTACTTTTGAACATTTGCCTATTCGCGTGGGGGGGCTTGCTGAAGCGGTTACCTCCCTGGGGGAAGCCCTACAGCAGAAAGCCGATGTGATAATCTTGATGCCCTCTCACGGATTGCTGCAGGACAAAGAAGCAGTTCAAACGTTAAAGCCGGAAAAATATTGTGATTACCGGATTTTTGTTGGGGATAATATTTTCCCCGTTACTGTGTATTCTGCTATGAGAAAAGGAGTCCGAATCTTTCTCTTCAGCAATGAAGTGCTCGATTATCCCAGTGTTTACGAGCCGCGGGACATGTTCGTTTTAAAAATGGTGCATTTTACCAAAGCAGTTCCGGGACTGATAAATTTAATGTTAAAAAATGAACAGCGCAAACCTGATATAATCCATATAAATGATTGGCATTGTGTTTTTGCAGGTGCGCTGGTAAAAAAGTACTTTCAAATTCCTTTTATTTTTACTATTCATCGGCTCTGTCATGAGCGCATCTCCTCCCACGAACTTTCCGAGGTGAATTTGGGCGAATTAATTGATCCCCGCTACCTTGAAGGAGATATGTTCAATATTGAAAAATTCGGTGCCCACCATTGCGATCGCCTGACTACGGTCAGCTATACCTATCTCAATGAAGAGTGGCATACTTTTTTCAGCACTTTTGACGGCAAGACTACCTATGTCTGGAACGGGGCGGATTCAACCTTTTGGAATACACAGGATCTTAAAAATGCTCAACTCTCCAGAGCAGAGAGAAGGAAACTGCTGCTCAAGGAAAACAACCTGGAGGATGGTGTCTTTTTCTTTAATGTGGGCCGGCTCGACGCGGCACAGAAGGGAGTAGATGTTCTACTTCAAGCATTTGAAATAATTATGCGCGGAGAGATTCCCAGTGCAGAAAAAATAAAGGATAAAATAAGGCTTATTCTACTGGGCTCGGGTGATCATCACCAGGAAAATGAAGCACGCCGCCTGGAACGTCTTTTCCCGAAAAACATGAAAGCAATCATCGCCTATTTGGGAAGAGAGACTACCAGAGAATACTATGGGGCTGCAGATTTTTGTATTATTCCTTCCAATTTTGAGCCGTTTGGCCTGGTTCAGCTGGAAGCAATGTGCATGGGCTGTATCCCCATTGGCTCAAGGGTTGGAGGAATCAACGATACCGTTCTTGATATCCACGATTATCCGGAAGAATCTACCGGACGTCTTGTTCCACCCCGCAACCCCACTGCTCTGGCCCGGGCCATGGTAGAGATGGCCCTGCTTTCCCTTTCTGATCGGGGAGAGGAGTTATTAAATGCCATGAGGCTCCGGGGCCGCGAACACGTCATTCAGAACTTTAACTGGGATAAAGCTGCGGATCGTTACCTGATGGTTTACAACAACATGGCTTCCATCAAACTCCCCTTTGTGAGTTATGCTGAACCTTACTAATAGTTATATTGCATATAAAGGCTGGTGAAGAATATGCCCATGTTACGGCAGGATCCGCTAACAGGCGAATGGGTAATCATAGCTACGGAAAGAGCCCGGCGTCCGGAAACTTTTGCTTCGAAAAAGGAAGAAAGGGTAAGCCCGCCTCCCAGGGTGGAAAATTGCCCTTTTTGCCCGGGGAATGAGCATTTAACGCCTCCGGAGGTGCTGATTTATGAAAAAAATGGGGGAGAAACAAAAGAAAAGGATCTGCCCCACAGCGCAAGCTGGAATCTTCGAGTCATTCCCAATAAATTTCCGGCTTTGGAAAGGGATCCCAATGCGCCCCGGACGATGCCTTCATCCAGGTGTGAGCTGTTTTTAAGCCATCAGGGATACGGGGTACACGAGGTCATAATCGAAACACCTTGGCACAACCGACATCTGGCCGATCTAAGTATCAAAGAGCTGGAAATGGTTTTAAAATCATTTCAGGAAAGAACCGTTGCTCTTGCCCGGGATGAGCAGCTTCGCTACGTTCAGATATTCCGCAATCACAGGCAAGAAGCCGGGGCTTCCATTGAACATCCCCATTGCCAGCTTTTGGCGCTTCCCTATATACCGCCGCTGTTAAATAAGGAATACACGCGTTCACACGATTTTTATCTTGAAGAAGGGCGTTGCCTGCTCTGTTCCCTTCTTGAAAAGGAGGAGGCCTCCGGCGAACGGGTTATCCTACAAAATGAGAATTTTATTGCCTATATTCCTTTTGCCGCGCCGCTGCCCTTTAGCACCTGGATTGCCCCCCGGGAACATTATTCTTCCCTTGAGGTCAGCCCGGAGGGATGGGAAAGGGATTTAGCCCCTCTTCTGAAAGAATTTTTAACCAGGCTCTCTCAAAAACTGGAAGATCCTCCTTACAATCTTTACCTGCACGTTGCACCGCTCCGGAGTTCTTCGCTGTCTTATTATCACTGGCACATGGAGATTATCCCCAAATTAACGATTGTTGCAGGGTGGGAAATGGCAACAGGGACATATATTAATGTATCCAGACCGGAAGAAGCCGCAAGCTTTCTTAAAACGCCCAAAAAAGAAGTAATTGAAGCTTTAAAACGTTGAACCAAAGGAGAGTTTTTTAATGCCGCAGAAAAAACTTTTTATTGCTTTTGTTTGGAATCAGCATCAGCCTTATTATCTTGATACCGGGCGGAACGAGTTTATCATGCCTTGGGTAAGGCTGCATGCCTCCAAGGATTATCTGCAGATGGCCGCCATATTGGACAATTACCCGGAAATCAGGCAAACATTCAGCCTCAGCCCCTCTCTCCTGGAGCAAATTGAAGGTTATCTGCAGCACGGATTTCAAGATAAATATCTTCAGGTGACGGGAAGAGCTAAAGACCTGAACGAAGCCCAGCAAAGATTTCTGCTGCTGCATTACTTTGATATTCAGTGGGATAAGGTAATCGGGGAGTATCCTTACTACCGCCAGCTGCTGGATCGCCAGGGAAGGGTAAGCGAACCGGGAAAAGTTGAAGAGGGAATGAAAAGATTTGCCACCCAGGATTACCTGGATTTGCAGGTCTGGTTTAACCTGGTTTGGATTGATCCGGAAATTCGTCAAAACGATCCTTTTTTAAGAGAGCTAATGGAAAAAGGCCGGAATTTTATGGAAAACGAGAAGGAAGAAGTGATCCGCAAGCAATACGAAATTATGAGAAAGATTATTCCCTGTCACCGGCGGCTGCAGGAAAACGGGCAAATTGAAATAATGACCACGGCTTATTATCATCCAATTATACCCCTGTTGCTCGACAACCATTCCGCTTTGCGGGCGACGCCGGGTTTGCCTTTGCCCGGGCGTTTTCAATTTAAAGAAGACGCGGTGCGTCAAATTTCCATGGCTGTGGAGCAGTACTCCTCTATGTTTGGAGAAAAGCCCCGCGGTTTCTGGCCGCCGGAACAGGCTGTCAGCCCTGAAATGATACCTCTGCTGGCTGACCAGGGATTTGCATGGACCATTTCCGATGAAAAGATCCTTTCCCATTCTATGAATGTGGAAATTTACCGGGACGGCTACGGACATGTGCTTAATCCCGAGGTTCTTTACAGCCCTTATCTGGTTTGCGGCGAGGGGGCTGAAATGCCGATGGTTTTTCGCGATCAACACTTGTCGGACCGTATCGGCTTTGTTTACCAGCATATGTCTCCTCAGGAGGCTGCAGACGATCTTGTGCACCGTTTGCACAAAATCCGGGAAAATCTTTCTCAGAGCCCGGGTAATTATCTGGTCACAATCGCTCTGGACGGAGAAAACGCCTGGGAATGGTATAAAGGGGATAAGGCTGAATTCTTGCATACGCTGTACCGCATGCTTTCTGCCTCGCCCGGACTGCAAACGGTAACTGTAAGCGAATTTCTGCAAGAAAATCCGCCGCGGAGGCAAATCGCCCATCTGGCGACGGGTTCGTGGGTGGATCATAATCTTACCCGCTGGATTGGAACAGAAAATAAAAATACTCTCTGGGATTACCTCTTAGAGGCCAGAATGATGATCCGTCTTTTTCAGGAAAGAGAAATGGAAACAGAAAGTTTGCAAAAAGCCCTGCGCAATATTTTTATCGCTGAAGGAAGCGATTTTTTATGGTGGGTTGACAGCATGCCCTATTACCTGGCTGCTCCCTTTGAAGATCTTTTTCGCAAACATCTGCTGAGGACTTATGAGGTTTTAGGTCAGGAGCCGCCGCATTACTTATATAAATCCGTCCTTCAACCGGCTTTTCCCGAGCAGGCTTGGAAAGAGCCTTCTCTAACCGGACCGGTGAGTATGGTTCCCGGAACTACCAGCTTTTAGGCCGGCTGTTAGTGTCGTTGACCGGGAGATGGTTCCGTGGTACTATATATAAGAAAAAGCAGCAGGAGGCGGGGGAATGGATTATCGTCAGGCCGGCGAGCGGATCCGCAGGGGTGAAATATCCTCTTTTTATCTTTTTAACGGACCGGATGAATATCTTAAAGAAGAATTGCTGCAAAAGATCATTATGAGCTTGGGCAAGAAAGGCAAACATTTTTCCGTGGAAAGGATAAACGCAAAATATCTGGAGAAAGGCCTTTCAGATTTTATTCAAGAGCTGCAGCAGACAACGATTCAGACTCTTCTTTCTGAGGGGAGGGTCCTTTGGATTTACAATTCTTCTCTTTTTTCTCCGCCCCCAAAAGACACTCCCTCCAAAAAGGACAAATCTTTAGAAGGCGAAAATGAAATTCTCCGGCTCCTGGAGCAAAAATTGTCCGAAATTATACTTATTTTTTCCGTGCCGCAAGCGGACAAGCGTAAAAAAATAGTCAAGATGGTGGAAAAAGCCGGAAAATTTATCGATTTTCCGGTCCTCAAAGGATCTGCCCTGTTAAAATGGTTGACCGATCGTCTGGCTCGGGAAAATTTGCGGATTGAAGACGATGCTGCCCATGAATTGCTGGAACGGACCGGAGAAAATCTAACCCTTATCAACAGTGAAATCGAAAAAATAAGTACGTATCTGTGCGGGGAAAAAACCATATCAATGGAATTGATTCACAAACTTGTTCCCGGAAGCAGCCTTGGCAATATTTTTCAACTGACCGAAGCAGTAGCGCGTAAAAAAATGGACGAAGCGCTCAGGCAACTCCACAGAATCAGAGCGCAGGACGAACATCCCCTGGTTATCCTGGCGATGATTGTTCGGCAGTTCAGGCTCCTGTTTCAGCTTTGCCTGCTAGAAAAAAAAGGCTGTTCCCGTCGTGAAATTCTGGCCGCGTTAAAAATCCAACCCTTCCTCTTGAATAAACTTCAAGAACAGGTGAAAAATTTTACCCCAAGCTCCCTTGCCCGCATCATCTCCGATTTAAAGGAAATGGACGCGGCCATTAAAAACGGTCAGCTGGATTCCGGCGATGCACTGGAGCAAATGGTCCTTAAGCTTACTGTCGGATAAAAAGTATTGACAAAACATTGGCTGTCGTAGTAAAGTGAGAATGAGAATAGCTCTCAATTTATATTTTAGTATTGAGAATGATTATCATTATATATTTGGTCGGAGGGATGAGGATGACCCTGGCACAGGCAGAAAAAGGGGAAAGGCTCATTATTCGCAGTATTGACGATTCCCAAATGAGAATGAAAGCGATCCGTTTCGGTGTCATGGAAGGCGCGGAAGTAATCTGTGCGGAGAAATTGCCTTCCGGGCCGGTTGTAATTCGCAGAGGCCGCCAGGAACTCGCGGTTGGCCGCGGACTTGCTCAAAATATAACCGTCGAGCGGGTCGGCGGTGCAAGGTACCGGAGAAGGCGTGGCCGTTGGTGCGGAAGGTTATTCAGTTTGTCGCGATAAGAACAGGCATTTTATTGGGAAAGTCGGTGAAGAGGATGGGGTTTCTTGAAATCAGCAAATCTATCAAAGTCCCGCCGGGGGCAAAAAAGATCGTGCTCGCGGGTAATCCGAATGTGGGCAAATCAGTTTTTTTTAATGCTTTAACCAACCGCTACGTGGATGTTTCAAATTTCCCGGGAACAACTGTGGATATCAGTTACAGTCCTCTGGGAAACGATATATTGATGGATACACCCGGTATTTACGGCATTTCTTCGTTTAACGATGAAGAAAGAGTTGCCAGGGATGTGATTATGCAAGCCGATGCGGTCATCAATATTGTCGATGCGCTTCATCTGGAGAGGGATTTGTTTCTTACCCAGCATATTATTGATTTGGGTATACCCATGGTTATTGCTTTGAATATGATGGACGAAGCAAAAAAAAATGGCGTGGAAATTGATGTTCAAGTCCTGGAGAGGGAACTAGGCGTTCAGGTTGTTCCCGCGGTTGCTATAGAGGGTAAGGGGATTCAGGAGGTTAAGGATGCTATTTCCCGGGTGCGTGCAGGGAAAAAAGTGCCGCAGATTGCTGCCCTGCTGGAAGCTGTAAAGGTTCATTTCTCCAGCCCCGGCGAAGCGCTTTTATACCTTGAAGAAGACCCTCTCATTGAAGTTCCTGCCCCACTTCCCCCGAAGGCTGATAAACAAGAAGAAATTTACAGGCAAAGACGCCTGAGGGTAAATGAAATCGTCTCAAAGGTCGTCCGGGAAACAGCAAAGGGCGCATCTTTTTCCGCGCGGCTCGGACAGCTCTCCCTCCAAACTATCCCCGGCATACCGTTCCTTTTTCTTAGCCTGCTGGCCATGTATTATTTTGTGGGTGTTTTTGTTGCCCAGACGGTGGTCGAATTTACGGAGGGAGTGGTTATGGAACAATACTACAGCCCCTTTATGAAGAACCTGGTGGAAAGATTTTTTTCCCCGGGCTCTCTTACCGGGTATATTCTGGCAGGAGAATATGGAATTTTGACCATGACCGTCATTTATCTGCTGGGGCTGCTCTTGCCGCTTGTTGCCGGGTTTTATTTTAGCCTTTCCTTTATGGAGGATTCCGGATACCTGCCCAGGATTGCCACTTTGACGGATCGCCTACTGGTAAAACTGGGGCTGAACGGGCGGGCAATTATTCCCATCATTTTAGGGCTGGGATGTGTAACGATGGCAGCCATTACCACCAGGCTTCTGGGTTCACGCAGAGAGCGCATTATTGCCACGGCACTTTTGGGGATCGCCATTCCCTGTTCAGCCCAGTTGGGCGTTATCTTCGGAATGGTTTCTCCACTGGGGATGGACTGTCTTTTTCTTTACCTTGCGGTAATCATCGGGGTTTTTATCTTTTTGGGAATGGTCCTGGACAGAGTTTTACCGGGGCGTTCAACGGATTTGCTTATTGATCTGCCTCCGCTTCGCCTACCCCGGCTTAAAAATGTTTTGAAAAAAACATACCATCGCACAGGACATTTTTTAAAAGAGGCTGCGCCCCTTTTTGCCCTTGGAGCCCTTTTAATCAGCCTTTTAAACATTTCCGGGCTTCTTGTTTCCATCCAGGATTTTCTCAGCCCCTTGATAAGCGGATGGATGAAGCTGCCCCGTGAAGCGGCGACCGCTTTTATTATGGGCATCGTCCGCAGGGATTTTGGAGCTGCCGGCCTTTACTCGTTGGATATGAATACCGGCCAGACCCTGGTATCGCTGGTTGCCATTACACTATTTGTTCCCTGTATTGCCTCTGTCCTGGTTATTTTTAAAGAGCGAGGCCTTAAAGACGGACTTTTAATCTGGTTCGGTTCTTTTTTCACAGCTTTTTTGGCGGGCGGTATTCTGGCCGCTTTTGTGGCCTGACTACCGGAAAAAATTTTGATGGAAGGATGTATTAAGCAAAGATGATCAAAGCAAAGTCCGAAAAATGCCCCCGTTGCGGGTATGCCCTGCCTCAAAAAGAAATACTCCGTTGTCCCCGTTGCAATGCCAGTATTGTGGAAAGATGCTTTGAGTGCCCGGGGTGTGGACCTTCCTTATGGGGTAACAGGGAAGAGTGTAAAAAAGAAGGAAAATAAAAATACAAAAAAGGCTACCAGAAACCTCCAATAGCCTTGTCCGTCGAACTTTTGCCGGTACACGAATTATCCTGCCTGCCGGCTTTGGTTTAACTTCTTCGCCAGCCTGGATTTTTTCCTGGCCGCGGTTCTTTTGTGTATAACGCCCTTGGAAGCAGCTTTGTCGATTACTTTAACAGCAGAAATCAAATTTTGGCGCGATACTTCTTGATCGTCCCCTTCCAGGGAGCTCAAAAACTTACGCACAGCGTTTTTAATTCTGGTTTTTACCTGCTTGTTGCGCTGTCTCCTTATTTCAGCTTGTTTCATGCGCTTAAGGGCAGATTTAGTATTAGCCATCTTGTCACCTCCGTGTTTGTACAGCCTTCATTCTACCATGTTTCCCTGCAAAAAGCAACCACTGAGAAAAAGTTATCATGGTTTATCATGGTGAAATAAGTATGGGGAAATTTGTGCAAGGGAATTCCAAAAGTAGTCGCGGGAAAATGTATTGTAGTGGTATTTTTTCCTTTACGGAAGCATATTACTGTATCGATTGGATATTCTATTGGTAGGAGGAAACCCGAGGGTTTAATTTAAGGAGGTGAGAGGCTTGCGTTCATCTGGTTGGGTCGGGTTGATCGTCCGTTTTATTGTATCCGCGCTGGTTTTAATGCTGGTTAGTTTTCTTCTCCCGGGGTTTGCACTGCTCACTTTTGGTCAGGCTTTGATCGCGGCTGTTGTGATCGCTGCACTGGGATTTATTGTCGAAAGTTTGTTCGGCAAGAAAGTCTCACCTCAGAACCGCGGCATAGTCGGATTTATAACAGCTGCAGTGGTCATATATATTTCTCAGTTTATTGTTCCCGGAATGAGTATTACCATTCTAGGGGCTTTGCTGGCGGCAATTATTATTGGAGTGGTTGACCTTTTCGTTCCGACGGAACTGCGCTAAGATTCGGCAAAAAGCCTGATACTTAAAGCAGATTTTTTCAATAGAACAGCCCTTCGCCAAGAAGGGCTGTTTTCCTTTTTCTTCGACTTTTTATAACTTGAAAGAAACCATAAATTCCTTTACAATAAAGGAAAGAATAGCAATTGAGAAAAAAATTGCCTTTTAAGGAGAATGCTTGCATGCTCGTTCCAATAAAAGAGTTAAAAGTCGGCATGAAACTGGGACAGGATGTCCTCTGTCCGAAAACCAGCAGAAGGCTGCTCAGCAAGGGACAAAGATTGACAAGTTTAAGTATTGCCATTATAACCGGACGAGGCGATTACGAATACCTGGACATTATTGAAGAGGAAAAAAAACAGGCGGACATCAACGTTAAACAGATTGTTGAGGATGTTCCGGAATTGTTCATATCTCCGGCACAGAAACAGTCATACCATGACCTTTACAAAGCCGTAGACTCCTTTGTTCAGGCAGAGAACAATTATTATTGGGACCTTTGTAGAATAAACATAAAGAAGTTTTTAAATTTAAATTATGACAGGATTAGCGATTTTCTTTTCATAGTTCACTGTATTCCCGTCATGCCCATTTTATCGGCCAGAATTATCAACTCAATGCTCCAGGCCTCCATCCTGCTCAAAGAGGTGCAGACGGGACTTGACGATATTTACCGGGTCTGTCAGGCCACGCTTTTTGCTTATATAGGTTTAAAAAAATTTCAAGATGACGATGAGCAACATATTAAATTCGGAATAAGTTTACTCAAATCATTGGATCCCGGAGTGCCTGAAGATGTCATTGCTGCGGTTGCGCAACACCACGAACGCCTTGATGGTTCCGGTTTTCCCGCAGGGGCAAAAGAGGTCCACCTTTGGGGACAGGTTCTTGGAATCTGCGATGAATACAACCAGTTTGTCTGTCGGAGCATTCAAGAGAAAACCTTCGAGGAGAGGCCTTACTGGTTTCGCAAATTTGAACCCGAAATTATCCAGCTTTTTTCCAAATCAATTGCCGATATCAGCACACGCTGTTTTACTACGGAGGACGGGAAAATAGGGAAGATTATTTTTGCCAGAAATGCTGAAAAACCAATCGTTATGATTGAGTCGGAAAAGGACTTTCGCGGTTGGAAATTTTCCGTTCTGGAAAAGAAGAAATAGTAGCAGACTTGGGGACATTCCTCTGCAAGAGGTGTGTCCCCGCACCTTAGATTTATGGACATTCCTCTGCAAGAGGTGTGTCCCCGCACCTTAGATTTATGGACATTCCTCTGCAAGAGGTGTGTCCGCACCTCTGCTTCGCGTATAACAGATTATTTCTTAGACTGAGCAGTTACAATTTCTTTAGCAATTGTCCCTAAATATTCCTTAAATTCGTCTTTTAAATCTTCTCTGTGCAGGGCAAATTCAATAGTGGCTTTCAAATAACCCACTTTATCTCCCACGTCATACCTTTTCCCTTCAAACAAATAACCATAAACCGGCTTTTGCCGGTTTAAAATTTTTAATGCGTCGGTAAGCTGGACCTCTCCTTTTGCTTTGCTTTGCAGCCCGGGCAAAATTGAAAAGATTAACGGATCGATAATATAACGGCCTATTATGGCCAGATTGGAAGGGGCCTCTTTTCTTGCCGGCTTCTCTATCAAATCCTCGATAATTAATATCCTTTCTTCAACGCTTTTTGCCTGCAATATTCCATACTTTTCCACATCTTCTTCGGAAACCTCTTGAACTCCAATAATGCTGCCCTTATACTTCTGGTATATTTCCAGCATTTGTAACAGACAGGGCTTTTCTGAAACAATAATATCATCTCCCAGCAGAACTGCGAAAGGTTCATCCCCGACGAACGTTCGGGCGCAGTAAACAGCATGTCCGAGGCCTAAAACCTGCTTTTGCCTGATATAATGTATATTCGGCAAGTTCGATATTTTCCGGATTATTTCTAATAAGTCGTGCTTCTCCTTTTTCGCCAGTTCTTCCTCCAGCTCGTATGATCTGTCAAAATGGTCTTCGATAGACCTTTTACCGCGTCCGGTTATAATCAGGATATCGTGTATACCGGAGCTGACAACTTCTTCAATAATATATTGAATAGCAGGTTTGTCTATAATGGGGATCATTTCTTTGGGCTGTGCCTTAGTGGCGGGCAAAAACCTTGTTCCTAATCCTGCTGCCGGGATGATTGCTTTTCTGACCTTCACTTTAATTCCTCCTTTCAATTGTTACAGTATTCTGTGAAGACAAAAAGTGATACAACCGTCAATACTTTTTAAATAAAAGAAGTAACACCCTTTCATAGGAGATGAATATACTATAAATGTAATGAAACTAATATAAAAAAATCGAAGGAGGAAATGTTAGATGAAATATCAAGAAAAATACTACGTTCCAAAGGACGATTGCCTGGACAACATAAAGTCAATTACATCTAAACTAATTCGGGGAACCCTGGAAATCGAAAATAAAAAAGTAGATATTCCTGATAAAGAACTCGAATACAAAGTAAAATATGAAGAAGATGCAGAAGGCGGGCAGTTCGTAATCAAGGTTTCTTGGTCTTCCGAAGTAGAAAATGAAGAAGAAGAGGAAGAATAACAAAATAGAAAAGAGGGAGTATTCCCTCTTTTTTTTCCAAAATATAAAGTAAGAGCATACTTTTGACTTTAATGCTCTTACTTTGGGTCTTAGGATTTAATAATCACCGTCATCGTAATCATTATTACCAATATGTTCTGCATTATCACAAGAAGTATTTTCTGCTGCTTTGTGATTATCTAATGTATAAGACAAAACGTTTAGCTTTACATCCCCCATGATTTCTACACCCAACTCATATTCCAATTGGATGGCAATGGCAGGAGTGCCTGTTTTATTTACAATCATGCTTCCAAGAAAAACGGGTTCCTTGCTGATCCAGGCCATAATATGTTTGCTATAAAAATCGTCTTCATAATATTTTTCGCTTTCCAACGTTTCTACCGGCAAGACTTCTGAAAATTTTACATTGCTTTTAGCCACAATGGTATCTCCGTCAGTTTCATACCAAACATGTAATTCAAACTCCCCGTCAATCCGAATTTGTATACTTTTCTGGGGAGAGCCTTCAAAATTCTTTTCCTTAATTTTGGCTTTTTTAATGGTACAACCTAAAACATTATTTGGTACCACATTGTCCCGGGGATTAATATAAACGGTTGTTTGGCATGTTTGCAAAGCCCTTCCGCAAACTGCTTTGGTTAATATGGTTCTGATTGAATTTTTAAACTCCTTTTTTTCGCTCATATCGATTACACCTCCTCTTCATCTGAAGAAATTTTGCTTTCATTATTATTCTATTCCGCTAGGGTAAGAAGTGCTATCCAACAGTTGTTAAAAATACGTAACTGCTCAGAGGTTAATGTATAAGTGAAGCTGCGAGGACGGTTCGAGCGTTGCGCTGCAACACTTTATAGCCGGGGGAATATAATGGATTAAAGAAGGTTGAAAGGCGCTTTGGTTTTAAATTGAAAAAAGGGGAGATATTTTTTTATTTTTTGCGGGGGGAATTGTTTCATGATGAAAAATGAAGTTCCGGAAAAGGTCCGGGAAGTCTTGAAAGAGTACGATATCAAAGTTTTAAATATAAGAACAGAATCTTACAAAGTAAAAAAAGGAGTATGGTGGATTGGGACCCCAAGTGGCTGGAAAATCCTCAAACAACAAGCTTATTCTGCCAAAACATTGGAATTTATCCTTGCTGCTGTGGAGTATTTGACAGGCAACGGCATTAAAATTCCGAGGATTATCAAATCTAAGAATGGGGATAAGTATGTTTTATTGGATAAGACTTGTTATGTATTAAGCGATGCTATTGAAGGTGAAAAGCTTAATTACAGCAGCAATGAAAATATTGAAATGATCGTAAAAGAACTTGCCAGGTTCCACAGGGCTTCGCACGGCTTTCAAGCACCGGAGGATTGTAAAGTCCGTACCCATTTGGGGGGGTGGATTAACAAATACCGGGAGCAGGTACAGAAATTAAGAAATTATTATGAACTTGAACGTTCCCAAAGCAGCCATACAAAATTTGGAGAGATAATACTGCAGGAATTCCCTTATTTTTATGAAAGGATGGAGCAGGCCATTGCAGAATCGGATCAGCCTCCCTATTATCAATGGGTTGAAGAGGTAAATCAAAAAGGCGGCTTATGCCACCAGGATTTTACGGCAGGAAATTTGATCTCAGACAAGGCTAAAAAAATCTATGTTTTGGATACAGATTCTATAACCATCGATATACCTCTCAGGGACATTAGAAAGCTTTTGAACAAAATTGTCAAAAGAAAAGGACAATGGGATCTGATGCCGGTCAAAGATATTTTAATGTGGTACCAAAGGGAAAATCCTTTGAAAAGCGACCACTGGAAAGTTTTAAAGCCGACATTATTATATCCGCACTTATTTGTCGGAATTATGAGCAAATATTATGAGAAGAGGGAACAAAGCTGGTCGGAAGGAAAGTACCTGCAACGTTTAAATGAAATGATTAAACTTGAAAAGTCAATAGAACCTGTCATAAAAAATATCGAGACAATTCTTCCTTGCCAAAGCTGACAAAGGAGGCTTTTTTCTTGAAACCTGAAAATGATCTTTTAAGTCTGAATAATTTGGCAAGAAATGTTTTGTTACAGTATGATATTGATCCCGATAAGATAAGCGTTATCCAGAATAACGGTTTGAAAACAGTGTGGAAAATTACACAGGGCCCTGAAAGCAAATGCTTAAAACGGTTAAAACAGAACAAAGAAAAAGCATTATTTACAGTAGGCGCTCAAATTTATATTGCCCAAGCGGGCGGAGCTGTGCCGCAAGTGTATTTAAACCGGGAAGGGAACCCTGTTACTGAATATATGGAGCAAATTTTTGTTCTGTACGAGTGGATTGAAGGTAGAGATTTTTCTTTTGCCAGGCCCGCGGACCTGCGCCTTGCCTTGGAAGGTTTGGCAAAATTTCATGTATCTTCCAGAGGATATACTGCGCCGGAAGGCGCCAAAGTATCTTCAAAGCTCGGCAGGTGGCCCCATCAATATGAATCCATGATGAGCAGAATGCTTAAATGGAAAAACGAAGCCGCGGCCAAAACAGAAAATGCCGTCTATAAAAGTTACTGCCGGTATATCGACGCTATTGCAGAAATGGGCAATAAGGCTTTGGAAGCCCTGCTGAAGTCTTCATACAGCAAATTGACGGATATTGCCCCGGAACAATCCGCTCTTTGCCATCAGGATTACGGGGAAGGAAATGCAATTCTTCAAGGAGATACTGTTTATGTTCTTGATCTTGATGGAATCACCTATGATTTACCGGTAAGAGATTTGCGGAAGATAATCGGCAAACGCATGGAAAAGCTCGGGCGATGGGATAAAAAGGTAATCGAAGACATTCTGCTGTGGTATGAAAAGAATAATGAACTTTCTTCAGAAGAAAAAGAACTGTTAAAAATAGATTTGCTTTTTCCGCACCGGTTTTTTGGTACGGTAAAAAATTTGTTTAAGAAAAATAAAGTTCTTGCCCCTGGAGAAATTATCCGAATCGGAGAATTCGAATTAGCGAAAACAGATGTTTTAAATGATTTGTTTTAAAGGGGGGATTATTGTGAAAGTTGCACTGATTTGTACCGAGAAACTTCCTGTCCCTCCTATTTTAGGCGGTGCGATTCAAATATATATTGATTCCGTTTTGCCTATTTTAGCCCGGCATCATGAAGTGACTTTATTCAGTCTGCACAATAATAAACTTCCAGTCAGGGAAAGTCAGGGAAATATCCGGTATATACGCATTATGGGAAAAACGGCGGACGAATATATCAATAATTTAAAACGAACCGTTCTGGAAGATGCAGCAGAATACGATTTAATTCATATTTTTAACAGACCGCTCTGGGTAATTCGTCTCAGCGACGTATTTCCCAATAGTGCTTTCAGCCTAAGCCTGCATAATGAAATGTTTTCATCCAAGAAAATTGATCCTGAGAGGGCTCTGCAATGTTTGGACAAAGTACGTTTTATCACTGCTGTGAGCCATTTTATTGCCGATGACTTAATAAAAAAATACCCGGCTTATCAAGAAAAAATAAGCGTCGTTTATTCTGCCGCGGATGCCTCTGTCTTTAAACCCGTTTGGTTCGAGGATATCAGGGAAGAAAGAGCGGCTATGCGAAAACGGTATGGTTTGGACAATCATAAAGTAGTTCTCTTTGTGGGCAGGTTGAGCCATAAAAAAGGCGCGCATGTTTTATTGGAAGCAATGGAGAAAGTAATGGAAGTCCATCCTGAAGCTGCGCTGGTGCTTGTTGGAAGCAAGTGGTACGGAATCAATTATACCGATGAATATGTGGGAAAATTACAGGAAATGGGAAAAAAACTCAAAGGTCCTGTTGTTTTTACAGGGTTTTTAACTCCGCAGGAAATTCATAGATATTACAGCATGGGAGACATCTTTGTATGCGCCTCTCAATGGAGGGAACCTTTGGCCAGGGTTCATTATGAAGCCATGGCCTCAGGGCTGCCCATTATTTCCACTGCCAGGGGAGGCAATGCTGAAGTTATGCAGCAAATGATAAACGGGATAGTAATAGAGGAATATAACAATCCTGAAGTAATGGCCAATTGTATTAACTATCTTTTGGAGCATGAGGAAGAGGCCTTGAAAATGGGGAAAGCAGGAAGGGAAATGGTTGTCCGGAAGTATAACTGGGAAAGGGTGGGAAAACAGCTCTTGGATCTCATGGCAAAGGTTTAAAAGTTTTTTTTTGCCGGATTACCGCTGCGAACATCCCATGAATGGTTATTCATGGGATGTTCGCTAGTAAAGAGCAGATTTTGGCGTAAGCCCAAGGCTGCACCTATGCTGTTGACATATAGAGCAAGATCTTGCTATAATTGCCCCAGTTCAAAGTATTTTTTCTTTAAAGAACTAAAAATATAAAGGATTTGATAAAATGGAACAATTATCTAAGGATAAACCCGCGCTGTTGATCATCGACCTTGTGAAAGACACCTTTAACCCCGACCATCCCCTTCCCATAACGCCGTTTGCCGCGAAAATAATTCCAACTATCAACGAGCTCTGCGAAATGTTCAGGAAGCACGGCTGGCCTGTAATATTTTCCACGGATGCTTTTCAGGAGACGGATTTTATCTTCAAAGGGCGCATGAAGCCCCATTCGCTGGCAGGCACCCCCGGAGCTGAGATTGCTGATGGCCTTGATTACCGGCCGGAAATTGATACATGGCTTCCCAAGCCGCGCTTTTCAGCTTTTTTCGGGACCGGCCTGGAAAAGATGCTCCATGAACAGGGGGTCACCATGTGTGTTGTAACAGGTATTTCTACCAATTTTTGTGTTCTGACTACTGCTATGGATGCTCTCTGCCATGATTTTAAGGTAGTTTTGCTCGAAGACTGCACCGCAGCTGCTAATGAGAATATCCATAAAAGTGTGTTGGAGATTTATCGGCGCAATCCCCTGAATCCGCTGTTTAGAGTGGCCTCATCCCGGGATTTGAAAGATTTATTGCAGGGTTAAATTAACAATAATATCAAGGGGAGAAGCTAAACAATGAGTTGCCGGCAGCAAAGCGGGCCTGTTTTATGGCAGCGCTTTCTTCATGTAGAGAGTTTGCGCAAGGGAAAAGACCTTCTGGAGGTAGGGCTTTTTTTCCAGGAAACATCCAGGGAAGATCGTTTGAAGGTGGAGATTTTCATTAAAGATTTTACCATCAAAGATGTTGTCTTGGAAAGGCCCCGCTCTATCCGGGGGGCAATTAAGCCCCTTTCCCTTCTTTTTCTTCATGGCAGGAGCGTTTATCTCGGAGAGGCAAGAAATCTTAAAAGGGCCATCCTCGAATGGGGAGAAACCAGGCACAGTCCCTGGCCTTCTTCCGGAACGGTTCCGGTCCGGACGGGATTTCTACCGCCGCTGTCGGAGCGGGAACATTTTGCCGAACTGTTTCTGGAGCTTATCGCCAATGTTCTGCAGACGGAAATATTTCTTCTTCCGGAAAGAGGATTTTCTTCCGTGCAAGAATACGACCGCTATTTTAGCAAAATATATGCGGGTGCGTGTAGACTTTACAGCAAACCCCGGGGAAAATTGCCGGAAAATGCTTATACCCAGGGTCAGGAAAGGCCCTGCTCTCTTTTTAGCCGAAGCAAAAGCATTTTTATCTTTCAGCCAAACGATACGAAAAAAATTATTCATGCCCATCTCAGCGATTCCTTTCACGAGATGGCCCTTTCCCTGAGCGTTTCAAATTCTTCGGACCCTCCATATTATATTGAAGAAGCAAAGGGAAATTATCTGCGCTTTCCAAATCCGGCCTGCCGGGAAGCCGCGGAGAAATTGCAGGAGCTTGAAGGGATGCACCTGCTTCCGGACAATAAAAAACAGATTATTTCTGTTCTGACAGGTCCGGAAGGTTGCTCTCACCTGAGCGACCTGGTAATTGAGGCAGCCAGGTCATTGCAAGAGTGGGAAATAAGCCGGGGATTAACGGACAATGCAACTTAAAGCTTGTATAAGGGTTGCATCTGCAAATTAAGGCAGGTTGGCGAAGGGATGGTTTATGTTTTGGAGTTACTGCAGCGCTTAATGATGTTGTTTACAAGTGCCCAGTGGGTAGATGTTACCGCAGCTGTTTTAGTTTTTTTGTCCTTTCTTTTTTTAAGAAAGATTTTCACCCTTTATATCTTTAAAATAATTCTCAAGTTGGCGCACAGGTCTTCCACTGATCTTGATGATATCTTTTTGCTTGCCTTTGAAGCCCCGTTGCGCTCGCTCTTTATTATTCTGGGTCTTTACTTTGCCTTTACGATCCTTCCCCTGACCCCTGTCCAAAATATCTTACTGCTCAAGATTTTACGGGTTGCCCTTATTCTCCTTGTTACATGGGGCTTGTACAACCTCGCCGGGACATCTCTTTCCGAAGCAACGGCAACAAAGTTAAACTTCAAAATTGATCGCATTCTCGTTCCTTTTTTTAATAAGGTTATTAAGGTTGTCATTATTGCCCTCGCGCTTAGCATTATTGCTCAGGAGTTGGGTTATGAGATCAGCGGTTTAATTGCCGGATTGGGACTGGGAGGGCTGGCCGTGGCCCTGGCCGCACAGGATGCCATTGCCAACATTTTCGGCGGGATCGTGATTATTACCGACAAGCCTTTTACCATCGGGGACTGGATTGCCACGCCCAGCGTGGAAGGGACAGTAGAAGATATAACATTTCGCAGCACAAAAATTCGAGCATTTGCCCAGGCGCTGGTTTCCGTGCCTAACAAAAAGCTGGCCGATGAACCGATTACAAACTGGACGCGCATGGGCAAACGCCGGATTGATTTTTATTTGGGCGTCGCCTACACTACTCCCGTGGCAAAGCTAAAAAAATGCGTGCAACTGATTCGGGAATTGCTGGAAAGTCACCCCGGAGTACACAAGGAGACAATTTTTGTCTATTTTAACCGTTTTGGCGAAAGCAGCCTGGATATCTTCCTTTATTTTTTTACGGTTACCACAAACTGGGGAGAATACCTGAAAATCAGGGAAGAAATTAATTTTAAAATACTTGAGATACTTGAAAATGAAGGAGTTTCCATCGCTCTTCCCAGCCGCAGACTTTTCATGGAAACGCCGCCTCCGTTAAATTCCGGGGAACAGGAACAAGAACAAGAACAGGAACAGGAATAAAACCTCGCAAGGGAATCAGAGGTATATTTTACATTTTGCAGGGAGTGCAAATCATCAGGGAGTTTCCTGAGTATTGCCCTCCTTTTTTGGTTAAGCTAAAAAAAAATGTAACTGCTCGGAGGTTATAAAGCGAAGCTGTGGGGACGGTTCGGCGTCTCCGTAGCGAAGCGAAGGACCAAATGGGAAGACGATGGAACCGTCCCCCTGCTTCGCTATACTGAGCAGTTATAAAAAATAACCAAAAGGAGGGCTTGCCCGTTTGTTTTCAGCGGGCTCAAAAATAATGGTTTTTAATATTCCTGGAGAAGAATTGGAAACGCGCTATGGCTTTATTCCCGGATTTAATATCAGGACTGATCTTGCCTTGGAAGCTCATGAGGTAGTCAGTGCGCGGGGGGAGATCGAAGGGGTCCTTTCGGAGAAAGAAGGGGACGAGGATATTACCATTCACCGCGTTGCTGTTACGACCGAGCAGGGGGCGGCCAGGATGGGAAAACCCGTGGGGAATTATATCACCTTGGAGGTCCCCGGGCTGAGAAAAAAGAATACCGCGCTTCAGGACAAGGTAATTCAGGTTTTTTATAAAGAGCTGCAGCGTATGTTTAATTTGAACGGCCGGGAGAGCGTTCTGGTGATTGGCTTGGGGAATTGGAATGTTACTCCTGATGCTCTGGGTCCCCGGGTGGTTCGGGAGCTTTTTATCACCCGGCATATTCTTAAACTGAAGCCGGAGATTCTCGGAAGCGGATATCGCTCCGTCTGCGCTGTATCTCCGGGTGTTTTAGGGATCACCGGTATTGAAACAGGAGAAATAATCCGCGGTATCGCGGAACACGTCAAGCCGGATCTCATCGTTGCGGTTGATGCATTGGCCGCTCATCGTATGAGCCGCCTTCATACCACCATTCAGGTGTCTGATACAGGCATTGTTCCCGGCTCGGGCGTAGGGAACCGCCGCCTGGCTATCGACCGGCGGACGATGGGGGTTCCGGTTTACGCCATCGGAGTCCCTACAGTTGTTGATGCAGTAACTATTGCCGGAGACAGTATGGATAAAATGGCCGAGGTGATGAAAAATAAATCGCCTCAGGCAAATGTCTTTGCAGGTATCGTGCAGAAAATGAATCTGGAAGAAAAAAGAGCCATGATCAGAGAGGTGCTGGAACCCTTTGCCGGAGATTTGATTGTTACACCCAAGGAGATTGATACCCTCATCGAAGATATCTCTCTGGTTATCGCCGCGAGCCTCGACGCGGCTTTTCACCCGCAGATTGCCAGCGAAGAGGAAAAGCGGTTTACCGATACTATTAATTTGCATAAACTCGATCATATGAACCAGGATTTGCCGCGGCGAGGAAGCACCCTTACGCCACAGGGCAACATTCCGGGGGGAAATCCTCTACCACAGAGGAATTATCCGTTTTATAAACCAGAAGATCATCGCTATTTCAATCCCCAGTTTCAAAATAACCCCCCCCAGCAGACCAACCAGGGAAGCAATGCTGGAGCGCAGGGCCCTGTCCAGAGGAAACCCGTTTAAGAGTTCTCCTACCAGCGCGCCCAGAAAAGGTCCAAAAATGATTCCGGCCGGACCCATAAAAATGCCCAGGAGAAGTCCCACCGCGGCTCCCCATGTGGCCGCTTTGGAGCCTCCTGAGCGCTTGACCCCGACAGCGGTGGCTATATAATCTACGCCCATTATCAGCAGCGCGGCGATTCCTTGAAAAAGATAAAAGTCCCAGGACAGCCCCGGGGGAAAGCCTGTTAGGATTCCGTAAAGCAGCATGCCGCCCCAGATCAAGGTCACGCCCGGAAGCAAGGGAAGAACCGTTCCAATAATGCCGACAATAAATAAAATGAAGGTGATTATTAGCGGAAGATAGGACACTTTTATCGCAGCCTCCTTTTCATAATTTATGCAGAGGAATCATTTCTGCTTTTACTCGTACAAACGGACATCTCTTTCCTTAATTATCTCCCGGTTCAGATTTTGCTCGGCAGATAAAGGGATGGTAATACAGCTTGCATCTCCGTCGCTTATGAAGCGGCGGGACGGGTTTGTGCGGAAATATTCCAGCCACTCGTACATCCCCACGCCATCGGTTTTTATCTCACTGGCACGGATGCGGGGAAGCCTAAAGGGATCAAATTTTTTGTGGTATGGCGAGGGGGCGGGGTTGGCCCCGACCAAGAGGACAGCCTCGTGCTGGTAGCATATTCCCTCATACGAACCTTCCCGGACGATTCCGGGATCCTGAGAGTAAGCCCCATAGGGGAGAGAAAGGGAAGTAACCCGGTATCCGGGTACATATTTTTGCGTTTCATTGAGCGCAAGCTCCTGCCGGATCTCATCCGGGTTAAGCCGTGAAAGGTTTGCATGGCTGTTTGTATGATTGCCGATCTCAAACCCTTGCTTTACCAGGTGCTGCAGTTTTGTTTCCAAATACCCGGGTTGCCTGAAAGGGGTGGGCCAGTAGATAAAAAAAGTTGCGGCAAGGCCGAAATCCGGGTTTTCCCTGTAAAATTCCTCCATAATAGCCACGGCGCAATCCGGGTCCAGTTCCGGCTCGCCGTCTGTTTCCAGGTAATTAAAATTTCCTTTGTTGCCGTCATCAAAGGTTAAGACCACCGGGGATGTTCCGGCAGGGATTTCAATTTGACCTCTGACCATGTCCTGCAAAGATACAGCCCGGTAGCCCAGGTCGTAAAGGGTTTGCAGGTCGCGCCGGAAGTTGTCGGGGGTGCGCCTCCATTCATCTTCCGGAAAGCCGATCTCATGGTACATGAGGATCATTATTTCTCCAAGCTCATTTGGCCTGGGAAGCCCTTCATCTATAGCCGCAGCCTCTTTTTGTTCTGCAGGCGGGTTCTCGATTTCTTCTTCTTCTTCTTTTACTTCTGTTGTCCCTTCTTCTGCCGGGTTTTCCGGGCTGAGCCCCATCAAAGGGTTTTCCAAGCTTTTGGCAGTGCAGGACGGGGCGGCTAAAAGAAGCAGCAAGCAGAGACAATAAAGAAGGGTATTTGCAAAGGGAATTTTTCCCCAATAAAAAGTACCGCCGGTTTTTCGTTGCATTTTTTTTCTCCTCAAGATCTTAATTTTATCATATTATCTTGCTCTTTGCTTGTATATGGTAAAATATAATCTAAAAAACCTGAGGTTTTGGGGGTGGGTTAAAGTTGAAAATTGTTTCCGGTGAAAAAATGGGCCAAATTGACAGGAAGGCGATGGAGGCTTATGGCATACCGGGAATCGTGCTGATGGAAAACGCCGGATTGCAGGTTGTGTCTCTGGTTCAGCAATTGTATCCCCGGCCGGACGACGGGATGATTGCGGTTTTTTGCGGCCGTGGAAACAACGGGGGGGATGGTTTTGTCATTGCCAGGCACCTGCAGAAATTGGGTTACAGGGTAACAACATGGGCCATGGGTGTCCTTTCCGCATATAAGGGGGATGCTGCCACCAACTATGACATATATCTCAAAGGGGGCGGGCATGTTTCACTGCTAACGGAGAGCGATCCGTCTGCCATTACAAAAGAACTGCAGGAGTCGGATCTGATTGTGGACGCGCTTTTAGGTACAGGGGTCCGGAACCGGGTGGCGGAACCCTTTGCAGAAGTTATCAGGGCCATCAACGGGAGCCGTGCCAGGGTCCTGGCCGTGGATATTCCTTCCGGTATTTCCGCGGACACGGGTGAGGTCCTTGGCGAGGCGGTAAAGGCAGATTATACGGTTACTTTTGCACTGCCCAAGCGGGGACTTTTGCTTTTCCCGGGAGCACAGTATGCGGGCCGGGTTTTTGTTGGGGATATCGGAATTCCCCGGGAACTAACCGCTTCCTCCGAAATCAGGGAGAACCTGGTCACCGGCGATGAAATCAAAGGGCAGCTTCCCCGCAGGGTGGCTGACGGCCATAAGGGGACCTACGGGCGGGCTCTTATCCTGGCCGGTTCTGCGGGGATGACAGGTGCCGCGGCTCTGGCGAGCGAAGCGGCGCTGCGGGGCGGCGCGGGTTTGGTGTATGCAGGGATCGCCGCTGAACTAAGGGCTGTTTTGGAGGCCAAGCTTCGGGAGGTAATTATTCTGGCTTTTCCGGGGGACGGGAAGGGGAATATGGAACCCGCAGGGGTCGGAGAAATTCTGAATTTTGCCGAACAATGCCGAGCTGCTGTGGCCTTCGGACCCGGCATGGAGCCGGGGCGCAAAACTCTGGAGCTTTTAAAAGCCCTGCTTAACAAAACAGCACTTCCCATGGTGATCGATGCCGGCGGGCTGAGCGCGCTGGCTTTGGATACCGGCCCTCTTGCACAGAAGAAAGGGCCTGTCATTGTAACCCCCCATCCGGGAGAGATGGCCCGCCTGACGGGAATAGAGGTGCCTGCCATTCAACGGAGGAGGTGGGAAATAGCAGCGGAGAAAGCCCGGGAGTGGGACAGCATTGTCGTGCTGAAAGGAGCCCACACCGTGACAGCTCTTCCTGACGGTGAAGTATTTGTCAATCCCACGGGAAACCCTGTTCTTTCCACTGCCGGCTCGGGAGATATTCTGACCGGTTTAATTACGGGGCTGGCTGCCCAGGGACTCCCGCCGCAGTGGGCGGCTGTCTGCGGGGCTTATCTCCACGGCCTGGCCGGGGACCTGCTGGCGGAACAGGTCGGTGAAAGAGGTCATTTGGCCGGAGATGTCCTCGCTTTTATTCCTCCTGCCTTGAACCGGGTCTCAGAATTTTCAAGCCGCGCGCCTGGAGCGCTCTTCCCTGTTAAAGAGTTTCAGCAGTAAAAAAAGCGGTTATAAAAAAACAAAAAAAATATACATTTATATATGAATAGGTTTTTCCAATTTGGAGATGGTAAAGATGGGATCCAAACCGGGCAGGATAGTTGCCGCGCTGCTGATTTTGCTCTTATTGACAGGTTTTTTCTATTTTAATCCCCGCCGGAGCTTAGATGATGTGGAAAGTATCATCGAGAGCACGCTGAAACGAGGAAAGAAAATCAACAGTTATCATTTTCTCCTGGAAATGGCCTTTAACCAGGGAGACGAGACCCGGGAACATTTTGCGCAGGTTTGGTACAGATACCCGCATTTTTTCCGGGTCGAGCTTTTTCCCTACTGCCCGGAAGAAAATTCAAAGCCTGATCAGGTTATTATTTCCGACGGGGAAAAAATGTGGCTGTCCAGCCCGGAAATGGGAGATTTTTTTCCCCTGGATGCCGGCGTTCAGGAGCTTGCCCCAACCCCGTTTTTGTTAAACAATTTTTTAGACGGCCTTGCCAATTCCCGGGAAAGGAAATTTTTAGGCATAGAAAAGAAGGAAAAGCATTCTTATTACCTGCTGCGGGTTGTCCCTCAAGATTCCCGGAGGGATCACGCCTATGAAGAAGTCTGGCTGGAGAAAAGGACGATGCTGCCGGTGCAGATCCTTGTTTATGATCAGCAAGATAAACTTAAGCAGCGGGTTCTATTCCGCAAGACAATTCTCAATGCCCATATTCCCGATGAATTTTTTCAAATTGACAATAAAGGCGGTACGGTAAAACAGTGACCAGGATATACGATCCATTTTTAACTAAACAGGAAACAGGGACAACCGACCTGGAACTCTTGCAGGCCAGAATAAAAGCATTACTGGGAGACAGCCTGGAAAAGGTTGAAAGGATTCTTCAGGATTACAGGGCTCCCGGTAAAGGATTAATAAGGGAACAGGTAGATTATGTCTTAGCCGGCAGAGGAAAGCGGTTGCGGCCGGTTTTATTGTTGCTTTGCGGAAATCTGGGCACCTTTGCCGAAGAGTATACCCTGGTCAGGGCTGCTGCAGCCGTTGAACTTATTCATACGGCTTCTTTAATCCACGACGACGTGATTGATGCTTCCTCCGAAAGAAGGGGGAGACTGTCGTTAAACGATGTTTTTGGCAATCGCTCGGCAGTTTTAGTGGGAGATTTCTTTTTTGCCCGTGCCTTTGAACTCCTTGCCTATTGTGGTGATTTCGAGCTGAATATGCTCTTTACCCGGGCTATCGCCACGATGTGCGAAGGAGAGATTGAGCAGGCCGGATGTGCTTTTGACCTGACAATATCCGAAGAGGATTATTTCGCCAATATTTACCGCAAAACCGGCGTTTTGCTTGAAGCCTCCTGCGGCGCGGGCGGACGCCTGGCTGCCTTGGATGATACGACTATCGGGAAGCTGGAAGCTTTTGGCCGCAATCTGGGCCTTGCCTTTCAAATAACGGATGATATCCTTGACATTGTAGGAAAACCTGCCATTACCGGCAAACCGGTGGGCAATGACCTAAGGGAAGGGAATATTACACTTCCCCTTATTTACATTCTGCAGGACCCTGACTGGGGGCCGCTCCTTAGGGAAATAATCAGCAGAAAAGATTTTTCTTCCGCCTCTCTGGAATTCCTGCGCGATCCCTCCTGCAACCGGGTACCCCTGGAAACTTGCCGCAAAATTGCCCTTTCCTTCATTGAGAAAGCCCTGGAGTATCTTTCTTTTGTCCGCGATAGCCCCGCAAAAACACTTCTGAAAGAACTTGCCCTTTCCATTCCCCAAAGATCTTGCTGAACATTGGCTAAATCAGCCTCCTTTTTCGCAGCAGGCGGCAGGCGTGCAGCATGGCGAAGATATCCCTTTCTCCTGTTGCTGCCAAAAGGCGAAACGCGCTTTTTTCTAGGTTCTGGCTGATTATTTTGGGATCAGAAAGATAGAGAGCCAAAAGTCCTTTTACGATGGTGCAGTGGAAAATGGGGTGCGGCATTTTTTTGGCCTGGATGAGCGCCATTTTAACGAATTTTTCCATACGGCCAAGGCATTGTTCCATATCCCGGTAGAAAGATACAAAATTTAAGTCTTTTTCACGCCGGTCCTCTTCCTGGTCAATAAAGTAGTCCAGCAGAATGTGCAGTCCGCAAATCCAGGGAAAGTATCCGTTAAAAAGTGCTTCCACCTCATTGGTGGTTATTTCCCGGCGGGAGGCCCAAGATAAAAGAACAAAAATTCCCAAGGTAGAACCGCATGCAGCGGAAAACTCATTCCAATAGAGCTGGGGATATGCTTTTTGGTACCGTTGAAACCACTCCATCAGGTAACGGGAACGGTTCCCCGGCGAAAGGTGCTTGAGCGCCTGCAGGTCGCAATAAAGGGCGGCCAGAAAAAAAATTTTCTCTTTTACCTTCACATAGCCGGGAAGCCCCCTGAGCATCTCCCGGCTTACTTTTACCAAATTATCCAGATACCCTCCGTCACCCTTAACAGGATAAAAGTAGTAAAAGTTTTCGTTATTCCCGTAATTTGGCTGAAGCGCCCTGAACATGGATAAATGCAGATGGCGAAGCCCTCTTTCAATCAGGGTATCTTTTTCCCGGTCTGTCAGGTACATAATCCCCTCATAGAGGGGGACCCTGTCGCAGAGATTATCGAGGTAATCGCTAATCGTCTGGTAAGCTACGATCATGGGTATGAGCTTTTCTGCTGCAGATGGGTTAAGAAGGGAAAAGGCGGCTCCGCCCTGGCAGTGGAACCGTTTGTTCCGGATGCTTTGCAGGGCTTGTTTTTGCAGAAAAGGGGACGGACAAGCCCGCAGAAATTGTCTCCAGGTTTGTAGTTCCTTTTCCACTGCAGGCAGGACTTTTCCAACCAGACGAATGATAAACAGCCACTGAGTCAAGTATTTGTGCATTTTTTTCCCGCTGGATCTAATAACAAATTAGTCCCTTTTTAATTGGCTGCCGGGCACAAAATGAACCCCGCGCAATAGAATAATAGTAACGGCAATATATGTTTAGTATATCCTTTTTTTCTAGGAGTAATGGAGATGAGGAAACAACAGGCGCGGTCCTTCGATGTCAGTAATGTGACCATCATTCTGGCCGCTTATAATGCCCTTAATTACACAAAGGCCTGCTTGCAATCCATACAGGATTACACACCGGCCGGGTATAAGCTTGTGCTGATCAATAACGGTTCAACAGATGGAACGAAAGAGTTTTTTGATAGCATCCCCGGTGCTCATGTTATTCACAATAAGAAAAACCTGGGCTTTCCCGGAGGATACAACCAGGGAATGCGCGCTGCTTCAACGAAATACATGGTTCTTATAAATAATGATTGCCTGGTCAGCCATAACTGGCTGAACAATATGCTTTCCTGCGCTTTAAGCGATGATAAGATTGGCATCGTGGGCCCGATGAGCAATCGCGTTCCAGGCCGGCAGAGGCTGGAAAAAGAATTCAAGAATATGAAGGAATATTATGCTTTTACCGCTGACTTCAATCGCCCGGACAGCAGCAAATGGTTCCCTGTGCGCAGTTTAAGCGGCTTTTGTTTCCTCATCAAAGGGGAAGTAGTAGAAAAAATAGGATATTTCGATGAAGCCTTTGGTGCAGGTACTCACGAAGATGCCGATTACTGCCTCAGGGCAAGGCTGGCCGGGTTCAAGCTGTTCTGCGCGGGCGATGTTTTTATTCATCATTTTTCCCATAAAACTTTTCTGGAAAATAACATGGACCTTCAGGAAATATACAGGTACAACAAATATTTATTAAAGCAAAAATGGAGTTTGTACAAAGTCAAGGGCAAGGATGCCAAAAGATAACGTTTTTGTTACTGCTCATGCCAAGAGATAACATTGTTGTACCCTGCATTAAGCAGTTACACTGTTTTTTATTTTTTTTCATATATTATAGAAACTAATGGGAAAGGAAGAAATGGATTGCTTACTATCCTTAGAGAACCGGAAAAAATTTTAAAAAGCAGGTTCAACCGTCGCGGCTTTAGCCTGGAGGAGTGCAAAAATATTTTACAGAGCAAAAAAGGCGATGTCACTTTTCTTAAGCAACGAAGCTTATTCAAATCCAATATAAAGGATCTGGGCAATTTTGTTAATTGTTGAAAAAGGAAAGAGAACTGACCGGAGGTCAGTTAATTTGAGCCGGGTTTACGCCTGCCCATGTTCTAAGGGCAGGTCTTAAGTTTATTTTTAAGATTGGAGATCATTTCCAGGGTGAAAAATGACATGGAAGAAGTAAAAAAGGAAGAACGGGAGCGCTTTTTGCCTTCATTTGTCGATCATTTTTCCTTTAATTCATTCTTATATCCACAGTTACTCTTCGCACATGTTGAACAGTTGCAGGTAATTTATGCTCAAACCCCTGACGGTATAATCTATATACGCGGGGGCTACAAAGTCTGGCTGGGTTTACACTCCCCCAAAAGCCCGGGTAAATGCTGCTTAAGAGTTTTTCCCCGGAGGTTTTGTTATCTTGTGGAAAACCCGGCCGGCCAGTACCCCGGCGGCGATACCCCTCTGGATTGTGAGAGCGAAGTGGAAATTAACTTCAGCAGGCTTTGGGGGCTGAACTTTGCAGCTAAAATACCCTTTATTCCCTGGAAAATAAATGTAAAGGTAAAAATTATTTACAATGGATTTCAGTATAAAAAAATACAAGTTCCCTCTGTGGGCCAAACGATAGCTACTTTTCCGGAGGAGAGCCCCGGCCGGGAGGCTGCCGAAACGGATGCTCCCGCAGAAGAATCGGAGGGAAAAAGAGATGAGCTGGAAACCGCTAAGGGAACGCGGGTCTTTGAGGGCGAGGATCAATTGAAATCCGGTTATAAAAAGGAAAAGACCGATAATTTATGGGAAAAGGAGGATCTGATTGCTCTGGAGCAAGAAAGCAAAGCTGCCTCTCCCTTAAAAAAACGTTCACAGGACTGCTATTCTCAAAAAGGAACAAAACGTTACCGGTATTATGATCTCATTTTTCAACAATTGGAGGGTCAAAAGGAGAAAAACAAAAATTAACCCGCACAGCTCGGTACTCTGATAAATTTAAATTTTAAAGGATGATCACAAAGAAGAATGAAGCGCATCCTGATTACCGGGGGCGGAGGCATGCTGGCCTGTGCCCTGGCCGAAAGCTTTAATGACGGGCAGGTGCTTTCCCTGCCCAGGGCGGAAATGGATATAACCGACCTTCAGCAAACCTGGAGCATTGTCCGAGATTATAAGCCCCATGTCATTTTAAACCCGGCTGCTTTCACACGGGTGGATGATTGCGAAATATTTGCTGAAAGAGCTTTTGCGGTTAATGCCCGGGGAGCTGAAAATATTGCTGTTTGTGCCCGGCGAGCGGGTGCACGCCTTGTTCACTTTAGTACGGATTATATTTTTGACGGTCAAAGCAGCGTTTCTTACCGGGAAGATGATCGGCCAAATCCCCTTTCCGTTTATGGAGCATCAAAACTTGCCGGGGAGGTGCTGGTTAGAAAAGCCTTGCCTCGGCACTATATCGTGCGAACATCATGGCTGTTCGGAAAAAGTGGTGCCAACTTCGTCAGCTTTGTCCGGCAAAAGTTAACGGAGCAGAAATATGTTCAAGCCGCCATAGATCAGATTGGCTCCCCAACTTTTACAGACGATCTGGCCCGGGCGGTTAAATTATTGATTGAGACGGATTGCTACGGGACCTATCATCTTACCAACAGCGGCTTTTGCAGCCGCTATCAATTGGCCTTGGAGATTGCCGGGCTTGCGGATTGTTGTCAAGACTTGGTTATTCCGATAAAAATGGAGCAGCTTAAGCTGCCGGCAAACCGCCCCCGGTTTACGGTGCTGGATAATGCGTCCTGGAGGATAAGGGGTTTTAAACCTGTTAGGCATTATAAAAAAGCATTAAGGGACTTCTTCAAGGATGTATTGTAACAATTATATCATTTCTTTCATACTGTAATAAAGGATGGAAGGAGGCGAATAAATTGTTTCAGGTGGTAAGATCATCGGAAGAGCTTTTAACAGGAAGATTGAGCCGTCGGGGATTTAGCAGTGAAGACTGCCGGGAACTTTTAAAGTCCAGCAACGGCAATGTAATTCTTCTGAAAAAGTACAGCTGTCGCAATAGTAACCTTAAAGGTTTTGCCGGGGCGAAAAATTCCTAAAAAGTAAATTATGAAGCGGTTATTTTGTTAGCAGATCGTATCATCTCCGTCCGGACGGCTGCCGGAAGGAATAAAAACAGGCTGTAATTCTTCGGCCTGTTTTATTAATTTATGGGGATTGAGCATTTTTCATAATTCTACAAGGCAGATTTTTCAAGGGTTCATAAAATGGGGGACCGCAGAGACAGGTTGGATTTTCAAAGGCCTGTCCCTGCGGATTATGTCATATTTATTTTTTGTTAAAGATCCAAGCCCAGCCGATATAGTCCATGGCCGTGTAGTGGGCTAGATATGCTCCGGGTTCAATAGACACATATTCCAAGGCATTAATGATATCGATTTCATCGTATTTCCCAGTTTCCAGGGCTATTCCTACATGGCCCCAGTTTTGAGTAGTCCCCCCTACTGTTCCTTCCCAGTTATAAAATACGGCGGCACCCCGAGGAACAACTTTATCTTTATTCGCCTCGGCTTTGAAAATTGTCGCCGCATTTTTGGCAGTTCCCCAAGGCAGCCCGGTAAGGTTTATTCCTCCCTTCCTGTACGCGTCCTGGACAAAACTCAGGCATTTGTAACTGTAGTCCGTTCTTCCGATATTTTCAATGGCCCAGGCAATAGCGCTTTCAACCTGGGAGTCCCACTCCCCCTCAATTTCTTTAAGGCACCTCTCGTCCGCCCAGCCGCTTTTTCCATGCCCCTCTAATTTCCACCAGGTAATGCCATCTTTCTCCACAGGGCCGTCTACTATGCGCATCCCCACAAAGTCATACACAATCCCCACGGTTTTACCGGCAAGACCCGGTTGAGCCATTAGTTTCAGGTAGCAGTTGTAGGTGACATCATCCATGCCGGCCGTTTGCCGGATATCAGGGTGCACTTCTCCCTCATCATCCAAGCTTATATAAACCATTACCTGACTGAGAGGCCGCTTGACGGAAGGTTCAGGGGCAGCAGGGGCAGGGGGCGCGCCCGTGGCTGTGGTGATATCTATTCGCCTTAATTCTTCAGACCATTGCACGGACGCCCCTAAAGATTCGCCGATAAACCGCAGGGGAACCATGGTCCGGC
>ERZ773359.124-NODE-124-length-97752-cov-9.299630_pt1 | contig 97752 bp, 101 predicted proteins | sample MGYA00374955_ERZ773359 | MGnify/ENA primary metagenome ERZ773359 (study PRJEB29098, sample SAMN04486028) | biogas fermenter metagenome | study: EMG produced TPA metagenomics assembly of the Biogas fermentation microbial communities from Germany - Plant 4 DNA1... | reverse complement strand
AAAGAGAGTTTGATCACTGTTTCTAATAGCTGAGTATATTTCTCGCCTTCGCTCAGGCTGATTCCCTATAACTTGAAGTATCGCCTTATTTAGGTGATATTTATCCAAGACTAACTTAGCCTTAGGTAACCATTTAAGTCCTTCTTTTATCCATTGTGCTCCATCACCATGTAGGTAGATGCGTTCAATAGCTTCTACTTCATAGACATCATAAATCCAGTTGGCTGCCTCTAACCACAAATCTTCTGGCTTCTTACCATAACTACTGATGTGATGGATATTTAAACACTGGCTACGATTACCTGTCCTTACGACACCTTCATATATGCTGATTAACGGAACCATGGTGTTACTTCCATCCTGCAATGCAACATGGTCTTCGTCAGCATCAATGTGTAAGACTTTAACAACACGTTTGGGGGATGGACACTCCATCTTAAGCTCCTTTAAAGCGCGAACTTTTTTCATAACGGTTTGCCGGCTAATCGATCCCCCTGTCACGTTCTGAGTGCTTTTTGCATAGGAATATTGACTGGCATGCTCAACCAAATTTACTGCTACTGTGCCTGATACGCGGTCATATTTCTCTAATCCTACAACCTTGTCGAGAAGGTAGGAATACTCCTGGTGCCGCTTATCATAAAAGTAGGTTCTATTAAACCGTAAGTGGCCAAAAACGGTGTACAATTCTCGCTTGTCATTCTTTCGCTCAACGACAATACCTTTACGTTTGCGACCAATTTTGTCTTCAACAATGGCTTTATCAAGCGATTCAAGATAGGCGTTCATCGTATCCAGGATAAATTTATCTGTAAGTTTCTTTAGCTCAGTCTCCATTTCTTCAATGGCCCGAATTTTACCTCCGGAAAAAAATCCTATTACTTGATTAATGAATTTTTCGCAGTTTTGTAGTAGAATAGTATTCACAAGAGACACTCCTTTTGGTGAATTTGGTTTTAGTAGACTTTAATTTTACCAAAAAGAGTGGTCTCTTGTTTATTTTTTTCCTACAACAATTTTACACTATGGCGCAGGACCAAGGATAATCTTTGCTCATGTCCCTATGAGCATTTTAGTGTTATTGTGATAAAGCGTCGCCTGGAATTTCTTTAAGCTAAAAGGACAAAAGATTGGATGTATAGGGTATGGCTGGCAAATCAAGCGACCTCTTGATTCGCATACGAGTGTTCGGCCAAATGTGCCTCAAACCTCCTTTTCTACACGCTTTAATTGACGCGTGCTTTTTATGTTTATATGATCATTTCCTCAATGGAGGCAAAACAAATAAATAGGCTGAGAAATTTTACCAAAGGGGCGGGCCGGCGGCACCAGCCCGTGGACCGCAGGAATCTGGTCCCGAGCACTGCTTAAAAAAGACCCGGCTCTTTGAGCCGGGTCTGTGTCAGCAGATTCCGCCCCCATATACGCCCAGGGGGCGCAGATGCGGCAAATTGTATATGGCTAAATCCACTTGAGGATGCCGGCAAAAACGATCAGGGCCACGGCGTTGATGGCAAACAGAGTCCCGATAAACGCAGCCTGGGTTTTCGGCTTCCAATGATAGCAGTACGTGGCTGCCGCAAAGAAGGGGATGTACACGGTGATAAATACCGGGAAGGCACCCCACCAGGGATAAACCCAGGCAAAGGTAGGCGTCCGGACCAAGAATATTTCGATGAAAGAAAATATCGCCGCAAAAACGATGGCAAAAAACAGGCGGTTGTTAATGCCCAAAATTTTGGCCTTGGGATCTTCCGGGAGCGTCTTGGTAGCAACCAGCCCGGCTATGGAAAACATGAGGCTGATCTCGACCCCAACCCCGACCAGGAGCAGAAACGCCGTTCCCGTGGGGACGGTCCAAAGGGCATGACCAGAAAAGTGCTGAATCAGGGCGTTGGCTATCTCATAGGCCCAGTGAACCATGTACAGGGCGAGACCGGCAGCTACACAGCGGTAATTCTTCTTGGAGATTTCATTGGCGTACACATAGACTACCAGGGCCAACAAGGGGATGACATACCACTGAAACGGTTCACCACTGCGCAAGATCTCCAATGCTTGTTGGGTCACTTCTGGGTTGTTCATTTTTCAACCTCCTTGCTTTTATAAATTAATGTGCATTGCACCCACCTTTGAACCGATAAAACAGACTGCTTTTGCTTTATCTGCTAGTTCAAAAGGCCGTTACGGGAGATCAGCCCCAAAGACTTTCCCGAAAAGCTAGTCGAGGTGAAAATAGTTGAACAACTCCCCGAAGTCGATAGTAGAAACCACCTTCTCCCGATATTCTTCGTAAAGGGCCCGGCGGCCTTCCTCCAGGTGTCTTGACGTAATCCCGTGGGAAACGGATAGATAGGTTTCGATGAAGGCGGCCAGCTTGTCGCAAGGCTCCAGGATTTCCCCGTCCAGGGGTGAGTAGCGGTCTTCATTGTATTTCAAGTTAATCTCTTCGGTGGTCACGTGGAGGACCTTGTTATCCCGTATAATCTTGCTCTTGAATTCATCCTCGGTAAAGTAGCGAATCTCTTGCTGCCAGCTGGCCGGCAGAAGGGGCATAATCCGCTCTTCCACCTGGCGCACTTCGATCTCCTTGATGATCTCCTCGATTCCCTCCACGGAGCGCTTGACGGGAGAGACGATGTCCCTGGTCAGGACCTCGGGCAGGTCGTGGAAAAGGCCGCCGAAAAAGTTGTTGTACAGCCGGCGGTCGCAAACCCCCAGCTCCATGGAGCAAAAATAGGTAAAGAGGGCCACGATGAGCATATGCCCCAGCACCGAGGTTTCCGGGACCCGGGGGGACTGGGCCCAGCGCTGCTGGAAGCGCAGCTGGCCCACCAGGTCCACAAACTGGCGGGTCTTTTTGCCCAAGGTAAGTTTCTGCACCCCGGCCAGATCATAGTGCTCCTCGATCTCGTTTTCGATCTGTTCCCGGGTCGCCTCCAGGCCGTAGAGGTTCCCGTTGAGGGTGTAGATGATTTGAAATTCCCAGTTGGTGGCCAGGTAGTGGGAGGCCCGCAGAATTTTTTTCTCCAGGGGGCTGTAAGCGGGGTCAAAAAGATAGCGTTCGAAGCGGGGCAGAAAGCCGCCCTTGACGGGGGCAATCTTATCCGTTAACTTCTCCACCACCCAGCGGTTCAGCTGCTCTCCCCGCTCCGCCATCAATTTATGAAAGATAGGCGGCTTGATATCGGTGAGGACGATCCGGTGCAGGTACTCGAAAATGCCGCCCTCAATGAGGTTGCGCCAGTTTACCTCCGCCTTGTGGTCGTTCTCCTCCAGCTTGGCCAGCACGTAGGTAAACACCATCTTGTGGGCCTGCTTGTCCAGTTCCGAAAAACCCTTGGGCCGGATATGGTCATTCCACCGTTGAATGCTGGCCGCTTCGTAAAGGAGCTCCAAAAGCTCTCCGGTAATCATCTTTGCCCCCTCAACTTTACTAAGATTTGATTTCGCCACCTCCCAGCTTATTCCTGCATAAAAACAAAATACCCCTTATGGCAAGGGGTATTTTTACAATCAGGGCTGCCCCCTAGAGAATAATAGCGATTAAGCCACCGCTGCCTTCATTGATAATTTTTTCCAAGGTCAGCTGCAGTTTCTCCTGGGCATTGGGGGGCATGTTGCCCAGTTTTCCGGTAATGCCGTCTTGAACCAAATCATGGAGGGATTTGCCCAGAATCTGCGACTCCCACAGCTTTTGCGGGTTTTCTTCAAATTCAGCCAGGAGATAGTTGACCAGCTCTTCGCTCTGCCTTTCGGAGCCCACCACCGGAGTAATCTCGGATTTGACGTCAACTCTGATCAAATGAAGCGAGGGAGCGCTGGCCCGTAGCCTGACCCCAAAGCGACCGCCTTGCCTGATAATCTCCGGTTCATCAAAAGTCATCTCTTCCAGTACCGGGGGGACGATGCCGTAGCCGGTTTCCCTTACCTGGTAAAGAGCTTCGGCCAGCTTGTCGTATTCTTTCTTGGCGACGGAATAATCCCTTATCACCCTCATGATATCGGCATCCTCGGTAATCTCTTCGCCGCAAAGCTCTCCCAAAATTTGGTTAAACATTTCGTCGGGCGTCTGGATCTCTATTTCCGCTTCCCCTGTCCCCAGGTTAACTTGCAGGCACGACGCGGACTTTACGTATTCGTACTCTCTCAGCTTCTCCACCATCCCATTGATCTCGCGCACCTTGGTCACCTGGGCAATGTTTTCGTTGACAATCCGGTCGTAATGGTCTTTCAGCCAGTGTCCCGTCCCCAGCACCTCCACCCAGCGGGGCAGCTGGACAGCAACATCCCGGACGGGGAATTCGTACAAAGCCTCCTCCAGCAAGACCGCGATATCGCCCTGGTTCATCTCCAGGCAGTCCATGGCGATGACGGGAACATCATATCGAAAAGAGAGTTCCTCCTGCAGTTGCCTGGCTTCTTCGGAACGGGGTTCTCTGCTGTTGAGCAGCACCACAAAGGGCTTCCCCAGCTCCTTCAGCTCCTCGATTACCCTTTCCTCCGCCTCGACGTAGTTTTCCCGGGGAAGATCGGTGATGGTTCCGTCGGTGGTAACCACCACCCCGATGGTTGAATGATCGCTAATCACCTTCCTGGTGCCCAGTTCCGCCGCTTCCTGGAAGGGGATATCGTATTCAAACCAGGGGGTAGATACCATGCGCGGCCCTTCCTCGTCTTCGTAGCCGGCAGCGCCTTCCACGGTGTAGCCCACGCAGTCCACCAGGCGAACGCGCATCACCAGGTTATCACCCACGGTTATCTCCACGGCCTCGTCGGGAACAAATTTCGGCTCCGTGGTCATAATGGTGCGACCGCCGCTTCCCTGGGGAAGTTCGTCCCGGGCCCGTTCGTATTCCATGGGGTCTTCAATTTTGGGCAGGACGAAGAGTTCCATGAATTTGCGGATAAAGGTTGACTTGCCCGTGCGGACCGGCCCGACTACGCCCAGGTAGATATCGCCTCCGGTACGCTCTACCAGATCGCTAAACAGGTCAAACTCCACTGTTCATCCCTCCTTTATCGGCAAATTTGCACTCCTTTCCTCCCGGAAGGAGCCTAGGCATGACCTAACAATATATATATATGTGAAAGGCAAAGCATTATTACCACCGGTACATAAAAAAGAACCGCCTCTACGGTTCCTTGAGGGAGATATTCTCCAAGCCGCTCTCGTTGGCCGCCGCCTTACCGCTGCCGGTGCATAATGGCTTCCGCCGCCTCCCGGGGCGGCTTCCCTTCGAAGAGCACCGCACCAATCTCCCGGGCAATGGGCATCTCCAGGCGGTGCTGTGCGGCCAGCTTCCCCACCGCCCGGGCAGTGAAGATGCCCTCAGCGGCCGCCTTGCTTCCCGGGGCCCCTTCCCCCGGCAGACGCCCCCGGGCCAGCATGATCCCGGCTTCCCGGTTCCGGTTGGGGAGTCTGGAAAAGCAGCCGGCCACCAGGTCTCCCAGACCGGCAAGACCGCTGAGCGTCTCCCTGTGGCCCCCCAGGGCCTCTCCCAGGAGCAGCATTTCTCGAAAGCCGCCCGCGGCCAGGATGGCCCTGGCGCTCTCTCCCAGGCCCAGCCCTTCCATGATGCCCGCCCCCAGGGCAAACATGCCGGCCAGAGCGCCTCCCACCTCCACGCCGACCAGGTCCCCGCCGGTGTAAACCTGCAGGGCCGGCGCGGCAAGCATCTCCGCGATCTGCCGTGCCGGCTCCGGGTTCCCGGCGGCCGCCACCACGGCGGTGGGCAGTCCCCGGGCCAGCTCCTCAGCGTGAGCGGGACCGGAGATTACGGCGATGCGCTCCCGGAAATCCTTAAGCTCTTGTTCCAGTATCTGGGAAGGGCACAGCCCGGTCCCCCCTTCCAGCCCCTTGGCACCGCTAACCAGAAGGGGCCGAGAGGGGAGCATCCCCCTTATGGCCGCCGCCAATTCCCGAAGTCCGCTGGGAGGAACGGCCAAAATAACCAGCTCCGCCCCTTGAAGGGCTTCCCCCAGGCTGTTGGTGGGGCGAACCTGCTCCGGTATCTTCACCCCGGGAAGGTAGGGCTCGTTGGCGCGCTTGAGAAGGAGGTTCTTGTACGTATCGCTGTTCCTGGCCCAGAGCCGCACTGGGGTTTTATTTCGGGCCAGGGCCAGGGCCAGGGCGGTGCCCCAGCTGCCGGCGCCCAATACCGCTGCGCGCATCAATCCTTCTTCTCCTCCGCCTTTACCCTCTGCCCCAGCTTGGGTTCCTTCCCCTGGAGGAGGCGCCGGATATTCTCCCGGTGCCGCAGGAGAACCAGCAGGGCCGCGGCCCCGCCAAAATAGAGATCGACGGGCTCAAAGCCGAAGAGGTAAAGGAAGAGGGGCAGGGAGAGAGCCCCGGCGATGGAGCCCAGGGAGACGTAGCGGGTGGCGGCAATTACCGCCGCGGCTACGCCCAGCACCGCCGCCGTCACCCAGCCCGTCAAGGGAATCAGCACGCCGATTCCCGTAGCCGCCCCCTTCCCTCCTCTAAATTTCAGGAAGACGGGATAACTGTGGCCGATCATGGCCAGCAGGGCGGCGGCCAGGAGAAGCTCCCTCCCCCCGCCGGCCGCCCGGGCCAGCAGCACCGCGACGGCTCCCTTAAGGGCGTCCAGAAACAAGACCAGCAGTCCGCCCGCCGGCCCCAGGAGGCGCATCACGTTGGTGGCGCCGATATTCCCGCTCCCGTAGCGGCGAATATCCGTCCTCTTGACCAGCCAGGTAACGATATAGCCGAAAGGCAGCGCTCCCAGCAAATACGCCGCCAAGAGGGTCCAGAAGGTGACCACTTTAGCCCTCCTTTCCCTGCCGGGGCTTGAGGAGCAGGCGAAGCGGAGTGCCCTGGAAGCCGAAGGATTCCCGGATCCGGTTCTCCAGGTAGCGCAGGTAGGAAAAATGCATCATCTGTGGGTTGTTGACAAAAAGGACAAAGGTGGGCGGCGCCACCTGGGGCTGGGTGGCGTAGTACAGCTTCACTCTTTTCCCCTTCACCGTCGGCGGCGGGTTGACGGCGAAGGCGTCGGCAAGGAGATCGTTTAAAACGGCGGTAGGCACCCGCTTGCGATGCTCTTCCCGGACCTGCTCCACCAGGGGCAGCAGCTTCGACAAGCCTTTTCCGGTCAGCGCGGAAAGAAAAATCACGGGGGCGTAGGGAACAAAGGAAAAAGCGGTGCGGATCTCCTCCAGAAAGCTCTCCCGGGTCTTTTTCCCGGCGGCCAGGTCCCACTTGTTTACCACGATGATAAGTCCCTTGCCGGTTTCGTCCACAAAGCCGGCCAGCTTCAGGTCCTGCTCCACAAACCCTTCATCTGCGTCCAGGAGCAGGAGGCAGACATCGGCCCGCTCCACTGCCTTCAAGGAGCGCAGGACGCTGTAATACTCCACCGCTTCCTTAATCCTGCTTTTGCGCCGGACGCCGGCGGTATCGATAAGGATGTAGCTCCGCCCCTCATGGGTAAAAAAAGAGTCCACCGCCTCCCTGGTAGTTCCAGGGATATTGGTGACGATAACCCGCTCCTCTCCCAGCAGCCGGTTGACCAGGGAGGATTTGCCCACGTTGGGGCGTCCGATCACCGCCACCTTGATGGCTTCAGGAGAGTCCGGCTCCTCCTCCCCGGGAGGGAGAACGGAGCAAAGCCGGTCCAGCAGGTCGCCGATCCCCCGGCCGTGAGCGGCGGATATGGGACTGATCTCTCCCAGGCCCAGGCGGTAAAAGAGGTATACCAGATCCTGGCTTCCGGGATGATCCACCTTGTTGACCACAGGAATGATGGTCTTGCCGCTGCGCCGCAGCAAGTCGGTAATCTCCTGGTCCAGGGCGGTGGGCCCTTCCCGGGCATCCAGGAGGAAGAGAATCACCTGGGCCTCTTCCACGGCCAGTTGGGCTTGCCGGCGCACCTGGACGGTTATGGAATCTTCCCTTTCGAAGGTGATACCGCCGGTATCGATGACCACGAATTGCCGGCCGCACCACTCGGCCACTCCGTAGAGGCGGTCCCTGGTTACCCCGGGCACCTTCTCCTCGATGGCCGTGCGCGCGGCGGTAAGACGGTTAAAAAGGGTGGATTTGCCCACGTTGGGCCGTCCAACGATGGCGACAACGTTCCTCAATGGATCTTCCCCTCCCTTGCCTGCAGCGCCAGGCTCTGCAAATATTCGGCCAGTTCCTGGGGGCCGCCCACGGGCCGTAGGGTTACCCCCAGGGCTTCCTGAAGTTGACCCACGCTGACGCCGTCCAGGAAAAGATCCGTTCCCTCCCGGAGCAGGGCCGGAGAAATGAAGAGGACTTCGCCCAGGTCTGCTCCGGAGAGGCCTTCCATTAAGTCTGCGCCGGTCAGCAGCCCCGCAACGGTCACCGTGGGCCCGAAAAATCGGTTCTCGATGACCCGGAGCCTTAAATCCAGGCCGCGGATTTCGCTAAAAGCCTTAACCAGTTCCTCCAGCAGGGGAGCGGCCTCCCTGCCCGTGGCCACGGCGGCGGAAACGGGGCGCTTCAATTCCCCGGGCAGAGTTATCTTGACCCGGGCCAGCTCATCAAGAAAGATCCGGGCCAGGCCGACCCCGTTCTCCAACTGGGGGTAGCCTTCGTAGGAAGCGGCATCGGGATAATCGGCGCCGGCCAGCCGGTAAAGTTCGTCGGCGGGGAAAACCAGGCGGCTGCCCCGTTCCGCCCGGAAGCGCCGCTGCCAGTTCTCCGCCGCGGCCACGATCTCCGCCGCTTCCGAGGGGGTGACCCGGCGCAGGGGCTCGTCCGTCTCCCGCCGGTAGCGGGTCAGCCCCACGGGAACCAGGGCGATGGACAGCACCCCCGTTCCCATGCTCGCCAGGTCCCGCACCGTCTTCTCCAGCTGGGGGCCGGTATTTATCCCCGGGCAAAGAACCACCTGGGCATGGACCTGGATTCCCTGCTGCAGTAGCCGGTGCAGGTTCCTCAATCCCGAAGCGGCCCGGGGGGTCCCAAACAGCCTCCGGCGGACGACAGGATCGGTGGAGTGCACCGAAACGTAAAGGGGGCTCAGGCGCAGCTTGACGATGCGCTCCATATCCGCCTCGCTGAGATTGTTTAAGGTTATGAAATTGCCGTACAGGAAGGAAAGGCGGTAATCGTCGTCTTTCAGGTAGAGGGCTCGGCGCAGCCCCGGGGGGTTTTGGTCAACAAAGCAGAAAAGGCAGCGGTTGCGGCAGCGGCGCACTGGGGCCATGGTCGGGGGTTGGAACTGGAGACCCAGGGGGGTATCCTCCTCCTTGGTTATCCTTAACCGCTGCAGGCGCCCGTCTTTCTTCCGCAGCAGGAGTTCCACCCTGCGGTCTGCCTCCATGATCTTGTAATCGATTATATCCCGGACCGGCCGCCTGTCCAGGAGCAGCAGCCGGTCTCCAGGGGCCACCCCCGCCGAAGCGGCAGGCGAGCCCGGGGCGACGGCGCTGATCAGGCAACCCTCTTGCTTCCTCATGATGCTCTTTCCTTCCCTGGTCGGTTTTTTCCATTATCCCAAATCTGCTTTTGAAATGTCAACATGGACAGGGAGCAAGATTGAACTAGCCCTTTTTAGGGGCAAGCTGCCGTTCCAATCTTTTCACTTCCCGAACCAGGGACGGGTAGCGCATCTTCAAGCCCAGGGAGAGCAGGGGCCTGCCCAAGGCGGCAAGGCCCAGGCGGCGGGATAGAAAGCCGCCGATGCGGACCGGCAGATTGACATGGGGCAGGCAGTTGATGAAAGCGACGGCTTCCCGGGGTACGCCCATTATCTCCAGCAGGGAGAGCAGAATTTTTTCCAGCTCCGCTCCCCCGCTGCGGCCGCTCAGGGTAAAAACGGCGTCGCCGGCCAGGTTGCGCCCCATGTAATGGAGACAGCCCCCGGCCCGGTTGTCCACCCGATCAAAATAGGGGAGCCGGGTAAACTCCTCGACGGTGGGCGTCCGGTCCCGGGGCAGGAGGTTAAGGTGGATGGAGGCGGCCACCACAGAGGTGTGCGTGCCGCCGTAACAATGGAAGATAATGATCATCTTAAACCTAAACCTTTTCGCTGTTCAATTTTAAGGTGCACTTCCCTTACCGCCAGGCCCACTTCTTCCCAGGCTCTCTCCATCAGGTGCCGGTCCCGGCGGCGGCGAAGCTTTCCCCCGGCCTTAAATATGCTCTCCAATGGCTTTGCCTTCTTAAATCCGGGGATGGCCTCCGCCGTTACCGGAATCCAATCCTCGCCGGGAAAGAGGGCGCAGAATTCGTGCAAGGCATGGAGCACCAGCGGCGGCGAGGCGGTGAAGGTCATGAAGCAGACCCTCCCGCTGGGGTGGAGACCGTAACTGATTAAAGTGGCCGCGGGGGGTCCGCCGGGAGGAAAGCGCCTCCACCAGGAAGCGGCCCTGGCCGCTCCCTGCTCCGGGCCCTCCTCGCTGTAAAAGTGGCGGGTAGCCGCCAACAAAGCCGGAGCCGCCGAATATCGGCTGAAGTAGATGATCAACATGCCGGTCAATGCTTTACCAGGATATAAACGCCGTTTTCCAGGTCGTGAATAACTCCCCCGGTAATCCGGGTCAGGTAAAGGGCGATCTTCTCCTGTTCTTCCTTATCCCGGGCCATGAATACCGGGGCGCCGCCTCCTGAGACCAGCCCCGCCTCCCGGGTAATAATCGCTAAAATATATTTGCTCAGGGATGTTTCCATCATCTCTTCACCGTCGCCCTGGAACTATTAATCGTCCTTTAATCGGCGGCGCCGGCGCCGGCCCGGGACTGCAAAGGCCTGGAGTAGGCGCTTTCCAGCACCGGCACCCGGCTGACGGCCAGAAGGAGGCACTCCATGTCCATCTCTATGGGCACGATAACCATGACTACCCGCCCGGTATCCAGGTCCCGGCGCAGAATGGGCATAAACTCGGGGGTATCCACGTCCTTGTAAATGCCCAACTGCAAGGCCGCATCGTGGGCGATGGCCATGCGCTGGCCGGCGTTGGCCAGCATGGAGCGGGCATCATCGTCCTTGGGCTCAATCACCACCCCCAGGCCCCGTTCCATCACTTTTTGGCGGGCTCCTTCCGAGCCCAGGTTCATGACGTGGATATCGTCCACATATAGATTCGGGCCTTTAAAACGAATTTCCCCGGGCCGGACCGTGGCAATATCCTGAATCACCTCTCCCCGCATCAGCCTTATCGCCAGCAGGAGGACCGCCAGCCCCACGGGAATAGCCGCCTGGAGAGAGAAGATATAGGCCGTCCCGCTGACAATCAGGGCCATCAGCATGGAAAGATAGTTCCGGGCCTCGAAAACCCGGGAAATCCCCTCGATGTAATCCGGCCCCCGGGGAACCAGCTTGGTCATATCCAGGCTGCTCAGGGTCTTCCTCTCCATCTCCCGCACGTCCCGGAACTGGGTGGCAGCCAGGGAGAGAAAAGTTACCGCGGTAAATTCTTTCTCAAAGATGGCCGGTATGGCCAGGGACCCCAGGAGGGAGGCCACCAGCCCCAGGGAAAGATGGGTTACATAGCCGTGGGGGTAGCCGGGAAACTGCCGGTAATCCGACTTAAGCATCAGGTAGCGGGTCAGCAGCCCCCAGGCGCTTCCCAAAAGGGTGGCCGTAAGGTAATCCTCCATCTAAACCCTCCCTGCCGCCAGCTAGCGGCGGTCATCCTCCTCCGGCTCCTGCTCCCCCAGTTTAAGCCCCCGGCGCAAATCGCCAAACTCCCTGGTAAAAAATTGCATGGTCTTTCTCTTAAACTCTGCCCAACTCCCGGCGGAGATGAGAAGATAGACGAATACGGCGATGGCCACGGCGGCAATTAGCATCAGGGCCCTGGAGACGCCCGCCCTCTGCTCCTGCTCCCTGGGTTGAGCCTCTGTCTGCCCCATGTAGATGCCCACCACGTCTGCAAATAAATTCACGGCATTTTCCGCCTGCTCCCGGCGGTTTTCGTGGGCGCCCACTTCCAGGAGCACGGCGCGGGGATTGAGATCCTGGTTGTAGTTTCCCTGAGCCACCAGGATCCCCTTGACCAGACCCGGATAGGTCTCGTCGGCCACTTGTTTCAACCCTTCAGCAAACTGGCTGTTGCTGGCCATATTGGGATTTTGTCCTCCTACCACCAGGAGAATCTTTACTACATCTTCACCCTGCACCTCTTCATCATACTCCTCGGCGGGGACGGCATCCCGGTGCACATCGAAGAGGGCCGCCGGATTTTTGGCGGTCAACTCCTCCGCGGTCCGTCGGGAACGGGCGTAGGCTCCGGCATCGTGGGGCACGTGGGTCTCCTGGACTTGCTCGGCCATAAAGCCGTTCTTATCCAGGGCCTTCTCGAAGACGCTTCCCACCCGGAGGATTCCGCCCCCGTACTCGTTGCTCTCCGTGCCGTCCGAGGGGACATAGGATTCGGCGCCGTGGGAATGGTAAATGCCGATAAACTTGCTCCGCCCCTCCTCCTGGACCCGCTCATTTCCCGAACCCACGGGCCGGACGGAGGCGCTGCCGGCAGGCCGCTCTTCTCCCTCCTCCAGCCGCTTGGCCCAGGCGATATCACCCTCCACGGCAATCACGCGATAGCGGCTGTTGTCGCTGTCTATATACTCGTTGCCGGGATGCAGCAGGCGGGCCGTGCGCATAATTACTGAACCGTCGTTTATATTCTTCATCTGGAAGTAGCCGCCGTCGTCGCGTTCATCCAGTCTTTGCAGTTCGAAGTATTCCTGGGCTGCGAAAGCCATACTGGGAGCAATTAAGAAAAAGAGGACCAGCGCTGCCGTTAAAGTTATGAATATGGAACGCTTCATATCTAGCTTTCCTCCTCGCCATGATTTCCTTCTTCCCGGGGCTCCTCCAACCCGCGGGACAGTTCCTCCGGGTAGCCCTTGCCCGGCTCCGCAGCAAGACGCTCGCGGATCTCCCCAATCAGTTCAGCCAGCCCCAGGGCAATTAAGCCGGAGACAACCACCGCGTCAAAGATGCCGGCTCCGCCGATGACCAACTCGCTCCTGGCGCCGGTAAAAAACAGCTCCAGGCGGGTGAAAAGGTCATTGAGAAAAACGGATCCTACACCGGCGATAAAGGCGGAGCGCCGGGAGCGTCCCGCCAGGTAGCCGGCCACCCCGGCAATTATGGCTACCAGGTACATGGGGTCCATGAGAACAGCGTATGTAGGCTCCAGGGGGAACAGCTTCAGAAAGATATAAACCACCACGGCGGTAACCAGCAGGGCCACCGCCGCCCGGGACCTCTCTGCAGCCGTCCCCGCCTTGATGAACAGGTAAATCACCAGGATTAAGGGAATAATCCCGCCCCCGATATTAATGGAGAGGGTCTGGGTGAGAGGGATATCGGGCAAAAAGCCGCCCACCAGCATGGCCAGGACAAAAAGCAGGGCTTCCCGGTCGCTGAGGTGCAGGCGATCCAGAACGCGCTGGGCCAAGCCCAGGAAGATCAGGATGGCTACAATCAGGAGAATTATGGCACCGGCAGGCATAAGCACTCCTCCCTACACAATTTTTACTGTTCATATCCTGCCCCGGCTTATTCCATTTATGTATGCCCAAGCCCGGAAAGGCCGGCGGCCTTTTACGGGCAATAAAAAAAGGGCCCTTCATGGCCCAAAAAAGTTGACAAATTTGCCGTGTCAGGCATCTTTTCTGAATATTCCATTAAGTTGACAAAGTTGACGTGCCAGGCACCGCTAGGTGCGGTGGGTGAAGGAGGAGGGGTCGATACCCCGGCGCTGGAGCCACTCCGCGGTAAAGCCGGTAATGACCAGGGGGACCCGCCGCAGTTCCTCCAGGGAGGAGGCGCCCGCCATGAGCATAATTAGGCGCAATTCCCGCTCCAGGCGGGCTATTTCCCGAATCAGGGCCTGGCGCCCTCTTTTAAGGAGAATATAGACCGGCATGGCCGCCAGGCCCACCGCCCGGGCGCCCAGGGCCAGGGCTTTGGCAATATTCATGCTTGAGGCCATGCCTCCCGCCGCCAAGACCGGGATCCGGTTCTCTACGGCAACCAGCACCTCCGCCAGGCTAATGGCCGTGGGAATGCCCCAGCTGTACAGCTCGGGGGAAAAGCGGCGCCCGCTGCGCCGCCCCTCGATCTCCAGAAAATTGGTGCCCCCCCGACCGCCCACATCGATGGCCGCCACCCCTGCTTCCAAGAGCTGCCGGGCCTGCTCCCCGGCCACTCCGAAACCCACTTCCTTGGCAATTACCGGCACCTCCACCCGGCGGGCTATTTCCCGGATCCGGTCCAGGTTGCCCTGGAAGCGCTGGTCTCCCTCGCCCATGAACAACTCCTGGGGGACATTCAGGTGAATCTGGACGGCGGAGGCCTCCACCATCTCCACCGCCCGCCGGACCATTTCCGGGCTGGCATAGGCGCCGATATTGGCCCAGATAATACCCCGGGGATTGCGCCGGCGCACTACCTGGAAGCTGGCGGCTGCTGCCGGCTTTTCCAGGGCCACCATCTGGGAGCCCAGGGCCATGGGGAGGCCGAATAAGCGGGCCACCTCCGCCAGGGCGGCGTTAATCTTGAAAGCCAGGGGGGTTCCTCCGGTGACGGCATTAAAAAAAAGAGGTACTCTCAAGGGATCCCCAAACAAAGTGGACTCCAGAGATACCTCTTTCAGGTTCTTTTCCGGCAAGCAATTATGAACAAAGTTGATCTCTGAAAAATCAGCCACTCCCGGCCGATGAAGCAAGCTATACTTTACATGCTCATCTTTCCGGCGCAGCCTGGACATCTCTAGCTGTCTTCTTCCTTTTCGCCCTGGTCTCCGGCACTCTCCACTTCCTCCCCGGAGTTCTCTTCCTTTCCGCCGGAGACGCCAAGGTTGCTTTCTTCAAACAGTTCTCCGAAAACATCGCCCAGGGTTACTCCGCCGCCGTCTCCTTCGCTTGACGCCTCCCGCGCCTGGTCGGCGGGAACGGAAACGTTCTCCTTGACCGCCTTGATGCTGAGACTGACGCGCTTGGCTTCGGGCTTCAAATCCAGGATCTTGACCTTGACCTCCTGCCCTTCCTGGAGCACGTCGGAAGGATGCTTGACGTGGTAGTCGGCAATCTGGGAGATGTGTACCAGGCCCTCCACCCCCGGCCTCAGCTCCACGAAGGCACCGAAATTGACCAGCCGGGTTACCTTCCCGGTGACGATTTCACCGTCGCTGAATTCTTGTCCTACAAGAGTCCAGGGATCGGGCTGGACTTGCCTTAGACTTAAACTAATGCGCTCCCTTTCCGGAATTACCTCCAGAACCTTGACCTCCACCTCCTGGCCCACTTTCAGGACCTCCTGGGGATGCTCGATCCGCTCCCAGGATATTTCGGAGATATGAACCAGGCCGTCGATCCCGCCCACATCCACGAAGGCTCCAAAATCGGTAAGGCGCCTGACCACCCCGGGAATTACGCTTCCCGGCTGGAGGCTGTTCAGAACCGCCTCTTTCTTCCTAACCGCTTCCTCTTCCAAAACCTTTTTCCGGGAAAGGATAACCTTGTCTTTATCCCGGTTTATTTCCACCACTTTAAAAGAGACCGGCTGGCCTAAAAACGGCTTGAAGTCCGGGATATAACGCATGTCCACCAGCGAGCCGGGCATAAAGCCCTCAATCCCGGCCCCCAGATCGATCACCATCCCGGCGGGGACAACCTGCTTTACTTTCCCTTCCAGGACCTTTCCTTCGTTTAAGCACTTCTCCAGCTGCTCCCATTTTTCTTCCCTGGCCACGCGCTTATTGGAAACCAAGATTCTTCCTTCCTGTTCGTCCACGTTCAGGACCAGGACCCTTATATCGGAGCCGGCTGCAAAACGATCCGTCAATTTCTCTCCCTCTCCCAGGTAAACCTCGGAGCGGGGGAGCAGGGCTTCCGTTTTGTAGCCCACGTCTACATATACCTCATCGGGGGTGACCCGGACGATCTTCCCGGTTACTCGCTCCCCGGGCTCCAGGCGCTTCAACTCCTGTTCAAAGATAAACTGCAGCTGCTCTTGCTCTTCGGCCTCCTCCGGGGCCTCCCCTTCCTCCTGGGCCGCGGCTCCTTCCCCTTCGCTTTCGCCTTGGGGGGCGGCGGCTGCAGGAGTCTCTGGAGTCTCTTCTGCACCGGCTGCTTCCCCGGTTACCTCTTCTTGACCCCGGCTCTGTTCTTCACCTTCCTTATCGTGATCGGCGCCCTGCTCTTCACCAGCGGGCTCCTCTTGGGCCTGGGCAGCGGCTGCGGGCTGCTCCTCAGCCCTGCTCTCTTCCACCGCCGCCTCTTCCCGGGCCTCCTGTTCAGCCCCGGCCTGGGGCAGAGCCGCACCGTTGATTTCGTTTTTTTCCTTTTCCCCTGCCTCTTGAACTTCACCGTTAACCCCGTTCTCCAGCTTTTCGTTCTCCATTCTTTCCACTACCTCCTTTATCGTCCAGTGGGGAGTAGATGCCCCTGCCGTTACCCCTACCACTTTAAAGCCTTTCAACTCCTGCAACGGCAGCTCCCCGGCATTCATTACCCGCCAGGTCGGCTTGATTTTCCGGCAGAGCTCTACCAGGGTGCCGGTGTTGGCACTGGTAGCACTCCCCACCACAACCATGGCGTCCACCTGTCGGGCTAAACTAACCGCTTCCTCCTGCCTGCGCCTGGTCTCCGGACAAAGGGTCTCGAAAACCTGCCCGTCAGGCACTTTTTGTAAGAAGGCCTCTTTGACCTGTTCAAAGAGAGCACCGCTTACCGTAGTTTGGGCCAAAAGGGCGGCCGGAGCCCTGATCTCAATATTCTTCAACTCTTCCGCAGAAGCGATGACCTCTCCCCTGTTCCCAGCCCAGCCCAGGACCCCCTTTACCTCGGGATGATTCTTGTCCCCTAGAATAATAATCTGTTTTCCTTGTTCCGACAACTCCCGGGCGTACTGCTGCAAGCGTTTTACCCGGGCACAGGTGGCATCCACCACGGTGATGTCTCCCCGTTTCCGGATCTCCTCCCATACTTCGGGGGAGACGCCGTGAGCACGGATAAGCAAAATCGCCCCGGCGGCTTCCAAGGGCGATCCGATTTCGTAAACCTGGTGCTGAGCCATAAATTCCTTTACAGCTTCATTATGAACCAGGGGACCCAGAGTAAACACCTTACGTCCTCGTTCCGCTTCCTGCAGCGCCAGATCCAAGGCCCGGCGTACTCCCGAACAAAAACCGGCACTCTCAGCCACGCGCACCTGCAACCAAATCACTCCATGCTGACCCGCTTATAGCTTTATCAAATTACGGCATTTCTATCACCGGGCGGGAAGAGCAGCTTAATGCTCTCCATAATATTGCTGCTCATCTTATCCAGGATCTCTTTTTTCAAGGTCTTCTTCTCCTGTCCCGGTTGAACGGCAAGCCTAAAGGGCTCGCCAATAGTAATCCTTAGCTTTTTCCAGGGCCGGTAGGGATCAAGGATGGCTACCGGAACAATGGGCACACCGCTACGCAGGGCAATCAGAGCCGCCCCGTTCATCGGCTTCAGCAGCTTTCCCGTCTTGCTGCGGGTCCCTTCCGGGAAAAGCCCCAAAACTTGGCCTTCCTTCAACAATTGCAAGGATTTCTTGATGGCAGAGATGTCGGCGGTATCTCTTTTGACGGGAAAGGCGCCCAGCCGGGTTAAAACGAAGGTAACCAAAAAGTTTTTTTGAAACAGCTCCTCCTTGGCCATAAAGTGGATCTTTATGCGAGACGGAAAACTGCAAGCAATAAAGACCGGGTCAATCCAGTTGATATGGTTGGAGCAGACAATAAAAGGCCCCTTTTCCGGGATGTTTTCCCTGCCATAGACCTGCCACCGGAAAAAAAGTTTAAAATATATGGAAAAGAGCAGATGACCAAAGCGATACAGCATGCTCCCCAGACCTCCCTTCAGGAAGAAGCAATAATGAGCAGGATGCCGTTAACCACCTCTTCGAAAGAAAGATCCGTTGTATCGATAACGGTCGCCCCGGGAGCCACGCAAAGGGGGGAATCCGCTCTCTGGGAATCGATCCGGTCCCGACGGCGAATCTCTTCGGCAACCTCCTCCAGGGAATCTAGAATCCCCGCAGCCAACTGTTCCTTCATCCTCCGCCGGGCCCGCTCCATCAGCGAGGCATCCAGGTAAAACTTAAAGTCCGCCTCGGGCATGACCCGGGTGGTGATATCCCGGCCTTCCATGATGATACCCCCGGAACGGGCGGCAATCTCCTGCTGCATCTGAACCAGCCTGCGCCTCACGGCAGGGATGGCGGAGACGGGGGAGACCATGTTGTTGACGTAAGGCTTCCGTATCTCCGCCGTTACATCCTCCCCGTCCAGGAGGATGATGTTGCCTTCCTTAACATCCAGTTGCGTATTATTTAGGACTTCTTCCACCTGGCGGGGATCGTCCAGGTCCACCTTTTCCCGGATCATTTTCAGGGTAATGGCCCGGTACATGGCCCCCGTGTCCAGGTACTTGATCCCCAGCCTCCTGGCAATCTCCCGCGCTACACTGCTTTTGCCCGCTCCTGCCGGGCCGTCGATGGCGATTTTAATCTGCTTGTTGTTTGCTTGCGACATTTTGTTAACTTTCGCGATGATTATCTAAAAAACCTTTTTTGGATGAAAAAAAGCTCGCCTTACAGGAGGTCCTCCCTTAACTTCCGGGCTTCCCTTAGATAGACGTGCCGGATCTGCTCCTGCCCCAACTCCGTGTTAACCAAGACCAGAATGCGGATGCAGCGAGGAAGGGCATCGGGAACAGCGATCTCCACATGGCAGAAGAGGGGCACCCGGGTCCAGCCCATCTCCCGGGCGGCCCGGGCCGGGAAGGCCTGATCGAGATCGGGGGTGACGGAAAAGTGAACCGCCGCGATCTCTTCGGGCACCAGCCGATTCTCCTCGACAATCCTTTGCAGCAGTTCCCTGCTAGCGTCCAAAATTTCTGCCGCTTCATTGCGGCGAGCCGTGGTCGCTCCCCTAATGCCTCTTACCTTCATTCATGGCCGCTCCTTTACCCGGCCGCCTCCCGCGGGGATCGCCCAACCCACCAAGTCGTAGTCCCCGTAGGTGACAATTTCCTCTCCGCAGCGGGGATAATCGAGACCGCTGCTGGAGACCACCCTGACCACGGCGGGACGGGCCATGCCGGTATCTCCTCTTACTTCAATCAAGTCCCCCGGTCGAACATGGACAATTATTCCCTGGGGACCCAGGCTCCCGTATACCTCCCCGTTGACCAGGACTTCCAGCGGCTCCTCCCGGCCTTCCAGGGCCAGTTCCACCCAGCAGTCCTCCTCTTCCGCCAGGGAAGGCACCGGGTAGGGTTCCCCTTCCAAAAATTCAACCCGGTTCATGTAGTAGCGAACCTTGCCGTTGGCCATCAAAAGCTGGCTTATGGCCAGCAGGCCCAAGGCCGCCAGGGTTAGGCCAAACAGGTAGCGCTCCCCCCGGCCGGCCAGGTTTAAAAACCAGTTTTGAAGCGTGTTCATGCCGTTCCCCTCCGGTACTAATTCTATACCCGGAGAGGGAAATTATACCTTAAGGCTTGTTCTCCGGACCTTTACCTGGATTCCAGCGCTTTTACGGTCTGGCGAATGGTTTCATTGACTTTGTGCAAGAAACGCTCCATCTCCCGACTGCTTAGCCTCATCAGCGACGGTTCCAGGATCTCCAGGCGTCTAAATTCAGTGCGGTTCACAAAGCGAAGGCAGTCGTCAAGGGAATAGGCCGTTACAGTAAGCTCCAGGGGGGCATAGCAGATGTTTTCCTCTTCTTCTTCATCGTATACGCTATATAAGTCCAAAAACTCCACGTTTTCGATATATATTCCCTGGAGCGGTACGTTGCGCCACATGCCGGCCTGCTGCTGGCGCACCTCCTCGGCGACCTCCTTGGAGCCCTTGGCCCCAAAGAAAAAGCGGGCCGGGCGAGGATTGCCCCGGTAATCGAAACGCACTTTGAAGCGGATCTCGCCCCGGATCTCTCTTCCGAGAAGATTTTCGTACTTCTCTTTCTGCTCGGATTCCAGTTGCGTACGAACCATGCCTGCTCTCCTTCGTTCCATCCTGACTTATGCTTATTCTTTACAGTTCGATCAAATAGATTCGCGCCTCCGGTGTAAAATCCTGCCGGGAAGCGTCACTATTTGGGACCGCGGCTTCGCGAAGCAGCGCGGCAAATGCCGGCTGGAAGGCCGAAGGGTTAATCATTGGAGCAAATGACGGCTGGAAGGCCGAAGGGTTAATCGGGGGAACAAATGCCGGCCGGGAGACCGAAGAGGGTTAATCATGGGGGGAAATGCCGGCCAAGAGGCCGAAGGGTTAATCATTGGAGCCGCGGCCGGCCATCCGGCGCCTAATGGCCTCCCCATCCGGCGCCTCCAAAAGGATCGCTCCCTCCCGGATCAGCTTCCGGAAGAGCGCCTCCCCTCTTCCCCCGGTAAAGTCCCGGGAAGCCATGGGGGGCTCGTCAAGGAGAAAAACGGGCTTCCCCCGGGCCAGGGCGGTCCAGGCCGCTTCCAGGTTTAAATAATTGCCCGGCCCCACGTAAAAGGGAGCCACCACCACCGCTCCCGCCCGGGAGATCAGGGCCAGGTTCTCCCGGTACCGCTTTTCCGAAATGGCGGTAAAAGGCGCCTCCTCCACCAGTTCCAAGCCGAAGCGGCGGGCGGTGGACCAGTCGCTGTCGCCGGCGCTGAGAACGCCGATGGAAAGGGAAAAACCCTCCAGGTACAGCTCCTTGATGATGGGTCCGGCGCTCCCCCCGCCCCCGATGATATGCACCCGCTGCCGGCCATCCATTCGGGGCGCCCCTTCCGGAGTGGCGATGGGGATGACCTGGGGCGTCCCCTCCAGGGGATGGGGTTCCACCAGGACCTTCAGACGGTAGACCTCCAGGATATTATCCTCCGTCAGCACCTCCGCGGGGCTTCCCCAGGCATAGATCCGCCCCTGGTGCAGAAGCATCAGCTTTTGGCAATAGCGGGCTGCCAGGTTCAGATCATGCATCACCAGGACCAGGGTGATCTTCTCCCGGCTGTTCAAGCTGTGCAGCAGTTCCATGATCTCCACCTGGTAGCCCAGGTCCAGGAAGGTGGTGGGCTCGTCCAGGAGGATCAGCGGAGTCTCCTGAGCCAGGGCCCGGGCCAAGGCCACGCGCTGGCGCTCCCCGCCGCTAAGGGCGAAAAGCTCCCTCTCCCGGAGGTGATGGCATCCCGTCAAGGAGAGGGCCCGGTCTATGGCCTCCCGGTCTTCCCGCCTCAGCCCCTGCAGGCGGCTCAGGTACGGGTTGCGGCCCATGGCCACCACCTCCTCCACCAGGAAGTTGAACCCGCTGTTTTCCCTCTGCTGGACAAAAGCCATCTGGCGCCCCAGTTCCCGGCGGGACCAGGTCTCCAGGCTCCGGCCCTCCAGGAGGATCGCTCCCCCTTCCGGGGAGAGCAGGGCCGCCATGTTTTTCAGCAGAGTTGTTTTCCCGCTCCCGTTGGGCCCGATAATCCCGACAAAATCACCCCGGTTAATTGCAAAGCTCAGCCGGTCCAGGACGGGGTGTCCGCCATAGCGGAAAGAGAGTTCGTGGACCCGAAGGGTTACCTCCATCTTTTTCCCTCGCCTTATTTTCATCAAAAGCGGTACTTTTCCCGATGCCTCCGCAGCAGCAGCAAAAAGAAGGGGGCCCCCACAAAGGCGGTAATTACCCCTACGGGAATCTCCACCGGGGCCATGACCGTCCGGGCAAAAGTATCGGCCAGAACCAGGAAGATCCCCCCGCCCAGGGCGGAGAAGGGAAGAAGAAAGCGGTGGTCGGGGCCCACCAGGATCCTCAGGGCGTGGGGGACAATCAGCCCCACAAAGCCGATCATTCCGCTAACGGATACCGCCCCGGCGGTGACCAGGGAGGCGGTAACCAGGACCGCGCGCTTAACCCGCTCCACCTCTACGCCCATGCTCAGGGCCGCTTCCTCCCCCAGGAGAATCAGGTTCAAGTCCCGGGAGAAGTACAGCAGGACCAGCAGGCCGGCGCCAAAATAGGGAAGCACCGGGAGCACGTATTTCCAGCCGCGCATCCCCAGGCCGCCGGCAATCCAGAAGAAGACGCTGCGCAGCTGCTGGCCGGCCAAAATCATGGTCAGGGAGATCAGCGCCGAAAAGAAGGAACTGACCACCACTCCCGCTAGGAGCACGGTGGTTACGGGGAGGCGTCCCCCCACCCGCCCCAGCTGGTAGACGATGAAGAGGGCAAGGAGCGCTCCCAGGAAACCGCACAGGGGGACCGCCAGCTGCCAGGAGAATCCCGAGCCGGGCAAGAAGAGGATCCCCAGCATGGCTCCCAGGGCCGCCCCGCTGGAAACCCCCAGGGTATAGGGATCGGCCAGGGGATTCTGGAGCAGGCCCTGGAAAGCTGCCCCGGCAGCGGCCAGGGAAGCCCCGATTAAGAAGCCCAGCAGGACGCGGGGAAGGCGAATCTTCCAGATGATGGTATAGCTGGTGCTGCTGCTCCCGGGCTCCAAGAATCCCAGGGCCTCCCCGAAGACCCGGAGGACCTCCCCCGGGCTGACGGAGGCCGCACCGATGCCCGTGGCCAGGAGAATAACCGCCCCCCCGGCCAGGGCCAGAAAAATGATTGCCGCCGTTCGCCTTCCCCGCAATTTAGCTCCCTCCGCGCCTTATTCCCCTTCCGGATGGAAGAGGTTGTAGAGCAGTTCCAGCCCCTGGACCAGCCGCGGACCGGGCCGGTTGATCAAATCCCCGTTCAGGTCGTAAATCCCTTCCTCTCGGACTGCTTTTAAATTGCTCCAAGCGGTCTTTTCTTCCAGGATCCTCTCCTTGAAGGGAAAACTGCAGAGGATCAGGTCGGGATCGATGCTGATCAAGGCCTCCTCGCTTATGGAGTTATAGCCCTCCACCTCCACGGCATTAACCCCGCCGGCCGCGGCAATTAATTCGTCTTCCAGGGTGCCTTTCCCGGCTACATACAGCCCGTCCAGGTCCAGAAGCATAACCACCCGGGGCTTCCGGTCCTGGTCCAGCTTGGCCGCCGCACCGGAAATTCGGTCGATGGCCGCCCGCATATCCTGGACAATCTCCTCGGCCTTTTCCTTTGTTCCGGTAAGCTCGCCCAGGCGGAGGATGCTCTCCAGGGTTTCCTCAATTGTGTTGGGGACGATCACTTCCGTTTTAATGTTCAGCTCTTCCAGGCGCTCTATCAAGGCCGTGGCCGTCTCCCCTTCGTGGCCCAGGATTACCAGGGTCGGCTCCAGCTCGATGAGGGCTTCCTCGTTTATATTGAAGGAGTCGCCCAGGCTGGCGATCCGCCCTTCGGCCTTGGCCTCTTCCAGGGCAGGAGGGTAGTTGCAGTAATCGGTCACACCCACAATCTTCTCCTCCAGGCCCAGGGCGAAGAGAATTTCCGTGTTGCTGGGCATCAGGGAAACGATTCTAAGGTCGGTGCCGGCTTCGTCGGCGGGGCCGGAGCTGCAGCCGCCGGCCAGGAGAGCCGCCAAAAGGACCAACGCAAGAATCCACCGTTTTTTCATGGTTAACCTCCTCTTAATTCTCTTCTTCATCATCCATCCAGGCAAATTAAAACCCGGCCTAAGGCGACCGGGATTGGCATTCGTTCATCAACGCACCCCCCTTTCCGCGAAGGCTCAGTACGTCCCCTGCAGGCAGGTTTCCTGGCTTCCGTTCATCTCCTTGCACCCCTTCCCCCGCCTAACGGCGGAGTGGCTTTGGCGCAGGTTTCCCGGTTACAGTGGCGGGACCGCGCAGGACTTGCACCTGCTTCCCTATTATCCTTATCAAGGCACCTGCAAGGATGTTTATGCTATTGTTAAGAAAATTGTATCCTATAGAGAGACTCCTGGCAAGCCCAAATTTACAAAATTATGGGCGGACCGGATGAGGGGGTTCCAGTTTGACCAGCTTGTACAGGCGGCGGACCTCTGCGGGAGCCAGATCCCGGTAAAGGCCGCTTTTAAGCCCGCGAGCCGTGAGAAAGGCAAAGCGCACCCGGCGCAGGCGGAGGACCGGGTGTCCCGCGGCGGCGCACATCAGGCGGACCTGCCTTTTCCGCCCTTCCGTCAAGGTTATCTCCAGCAAAGCCTTCCGCCCCCCCTCGGTCTTAAGCAGCTTTACCCGGGCGGGAGCGGTGGCCTTCCCTTCGACCACCACGCCCCGGGAGATCTTCTTCAGGGCCTCAGCCGTGGGAATCCCCTGGACCCAGGCCCGGTAAACCTTCTCAATCCCGAAGCGGGGATGGGTCAGCCGGTAGGCCAGTTCGCCGTCGTTGGTTAGCAACAGGACGCCCTCGGTATCGGCGTCCAGGCGGCCCACCGGGTAAACTCGCTCCGCCACCCCGGGGAGCAGATCCATGACCGTAGGCCGCCCCCGGGGATCGCGCACGGTGGAGAGTACCCCCCGGGGCTTGTCCAGGAGAAGGTAGCGCTTCCTTTCCCCGGCGGTAACCGCCCTCCCGTCCAGCTCAACCCGGTCGGAGGGGCCGACCCGAAAGCTCAGCCGGCTAACGGTTTCGCCGTTGACCGCTACCCGTCCGGACAAGATCAACTGCTCCGCCCTTCGCCGGGAGGCAACCCCGGCGTGGGCCAGGAACTTGGCCAGGCGCATGGCTTCCCCATTTCCCTCCTTACTTTCTTTTTCTTATACATCTTATCCCAAAGCCGTCGCCGGATCCAGCCCTCCTAGCGGGCAAAGAGCCCCAGCACTCCCGCTTCGCTCAGCCGCCACCGGATCAGGTCCCGGTCGGTGGTGTACAGCTTTAATTGCTGCAGGTGCTCCCAGAGGGTTCCCCCAGCCAGGTTGTAAAGCTCCTGCCTCCCGGCGGCGCTCCGCGCCATCCGGCCGGTGAAGTTTACCATGGTTCCCAGAAGGGTGCTGCAGGGCAGGGCCACCGGCGGGCGCCCTCGGCACCAGAGCCAGGCGTTGTAGCCCGCCAGGGCGCCGGTGGCGATGGCTTCCGTGTGCCCGATGAGGAGGCCCGCCCTTTCCCCGGCCACAAAAAGGTTTTCCAGGGGAGGCACCTGCAGGGTGTCTTCCCGGCAAACCAAGCTCCCGCAGCGAATGGAGTTGCCCACCCCTCCCGCCAGGGGATCCCGGAATACGGCCCGTTCCAGGCCCCGGATTTGGCGCAGCTTCTCCAGGGGAAAGTAGGGCACCATTGCCTTTATCATGCCCGTATCCAGCAGGATCAAGTTCTCCTGGTATTCGGGGAAGAGGTACTGGCGGCAGGCTTTCATTTTGACGTCCAGCTCCCGGCGCCACTCCCGGGGAAGGGGGATGATCTTCACACCCTGGCATCGAATCTCCTCCAGGAGGCGGGGCTCCAGGCTCCCGGGATCCAGTTCGCAGGAACCGCTGAAGTAGCCGGGATTCCCGTCGCTCCGGAAAACGGTGTTCTCTGGGATGCCGGCTTCCACGGCCACGCTGGCCCGGGGACCGAAAGTGGGGCAGCGATAGACGCACATCACGCAGCCGTTCCCGTTGCGGCGGCAGCTGCTCATGGGGCCCGCCGTCCCCGTGGCATCGACAAAGGCGCTTCCGGCGAAGGACTCCTCCCCCGCCCGCACCGCGGAGATCCGGCGCCCCTTCCTCTCCACCCCGACAACCCGTTTCTGAAAGCGGATCTCCACCCCGGCCTCCCGCAGCAGTTCGTACACAGCCTGCTCCACGCGCTCCACATCATAGAGGGAGGCGTGGCGGTGGCCGGGGAAATTAAGATCCTGGTGGCGGGAGAGGGCGTCCACCAGCTCGATCAACTCCCCGGCCCCCATCAGCTTCAGCTCTTCAGCGGCGGTAAAGCGGCCGTTGTTGCGCATGATGCCGCCTACGAGGCCGGAAGCCAGGAGGCGGTCCGTCCTCTCCAGGAGAAGGACCGGAATGCCTCTCCGGGCGGCCACCAGGGCCGCCGAGCAGCCGGCCCAGCCGCCGCCCACCACGACAATATTTTCCATCTTCCTGCCTCCACTTTACCTTTTTGACAAGAACCTAGCCGAAGGCCAGCCGGCAGACAACCACGGAGACCAAAAATCCGCCCAGGTCCGCCAGGAGCCCTACGGGAAGGGAGTGGCGGGTCTTGGAGATCCCCACGGAACCGAAATAGATGGTCAAAATATAAAAGGTGGTCTCCGTGCTGCCCATCATGGTGGAAGCCAGCCGGCCCGGGAAGGAATCGGGGCCGCTGCTTTGCATAATTTCTGTAAGGAGGGCCAGGGAGCCGTTTCCCGAGATGGGGCGCATGATGGCCAGGGGGAGCACCTCCGCAGGGATATGGAGCCCGGCCATAAGAGGGCTTAAGTACTCCACCAGCAGCTCCATGGCCCCGGAATCGCGAAACAAGCCGATGGCCACCAGCATGCCCACCAGGTACGGGATCAGGCGGACGGCAATGGAAAAGCCCTCCTTGGCCCCCTCCACAAAGGCCTCGAAAACATTGACCTTTCGGACCAGCCCAAAGATAATGACCGCGGCAACCAGCAAGGGAACCAGCCAGCTGGAAAGAAAGCTGACCAGGAAAGCGATCATGAGCGCACTCTCCTGCCCCGGAATATGCGGTCCGCCACCAGCGCCACCAGGGTGGAGCAGGTGGTAGCAACGATGGTGGTTCCCACGATCTCCGTGGGATTTAAAGAACCCGTCGCCGCCCGGAGGGCGATTACCGTTGTGGGCAGCAGGGTCAAACTGGAGGTGTTCAGGGCCAGGAAGGTGCACATCTCGTCGGTGGCCTCTTCGGGGCAGGGGTTTAGTTTCTGCAGCTCCTCCATGGCCCGCAGGCCAAAGGGGGTGGCGGCGTTTCCCATTCCCAGGAGGTTGGCGCTCATGTTCATCAGGATGGCGCTCATGGCCGGGTGATCCCGGGGCACCCGGGGGAAGAGGAATAAGGCCAGGGGGCGCAGCAGCTTCTTAAGGACCTCCATTATCCCCGATTCCTCGATTATCTTCATGATTCCCAGCCAGAAAGCCATCAAGCCAATTAAACCGAAGGCAACGGTTACCGCCTGCTCGGCAGACTTAAAAATGCTGGGGGTAATGGCGGAGATCTCTCCCTTCAGCGCCGCCAGCAGGATGGCGATACAGATAAAGCCCGCCCAGAGGTAGCCGATCACCGAACCCCTCCTTTCAAGGGCATGTTTACATGAGGATGGAAACCCACAGTCGCCTCAACTGCTCCAGGAAAGAGATCCTGGGCACATCTTCTCCCGCCAGCAGATCCACGGTGCCCAGCTGTTCATCATCCAGAAAGAGCTGCACTTCCCCCAGCTTCTCCCCCTTTTTCAAGGGCGCATCGTAGCTCTCCTGGATCTGAAAACGGCAGCGAACCCGCTCCTTCTCTCCTTCCTGGAGGGGAAGGTAGCCGTCCCGGCCGGGAACCAGGCTTACCTTGGCCGCTCTCCCCCGGTTTACCCGGGCAGTGATCACCGGCCGCCCCCGTTCCAGCATCTTCTCCCGCTTAAAGGTGTTGAAGCCGTAATCCAGCAGGAGCATGGCATCCTCCCACATCTGGGGGGCGTTCAGAACCACGGTGACCAGCTGCCAGCCGTCGCGGGTGGCCGATCCGGCGAAGCAGCGCCCCGCCGCGGTGGTCCAGCCCGTCTTGATCCCGTCGCCGCCGGGGTAGATCTCCAAAAGGCGGTTCTGGTTGCCAAGATACCTCTCCCACGGCTGCCCGGGCCAGGAGATTGTCCTCCCCGGAGTAGCCACGATCTCCCGAAAGCGGGGGTTCTGCATGGCATAGACAGAGATCAGGCCCAGGTCGTAGGCGGTGCTGTAATGCTCCTCGTCGGGTAGGCCGTGGGGGTTGATAAAGTTGGTATTCATGGCTCCGATCTCCCGTGCCTTGCGGTTCATCAAGAAGGAAAATTTTTTCACCGAGCCGGCCAGGTGCTCGGCAATGGCCACGGCGGCATCGTTGCCGGAGCGCAGCATCAGGCCGTAGACCAGCTCTTCCAAGGTCTTCTTCTCGCCCTCTTCCAGCCAGATGGAGGAGCCTCCCGTCTGGGCCGCCTCCTTGCTAACGGTAACCAGGTCCTCTTCCCTGCCTTCCTCCAGGGCGATGATTGCCGTCATAATCTTGGTCACGCTGGCCATGGGGAGGCGCTGATGCTCGTTCTTCCGCCAGAGGACGCGCCCGCTGTCCCGGTCCATGAGAATGGCGGCCTTGGCGCTAACCTGGAGCTCCTCCCCGGCTGCCGGGGCGGCGGCAAGGAGATCCAGGATAACGAAAAATAAAGCCAGCACCAAGGCCAGCTTTTTTGAATCAGAGAGCATCTCAACCCCCCGGGAAAATGATTTAAACCACGATTGTGGTTATTAATATTCCCCGAAAGTTGGAATTATGAATAGGAGCGCTCAGGCGGCATCTCCCGGTAGCGATCCCTTTTTAGCATCCCCTGGATCTGGCTGATTACCTGGGGGGTAAGGTCGATAAGGCGGTCCAGCATGGCATTCCGGTCCACGGGCAGCAGGCGAACCTGCCCCTGCCCCACCACCAGGAAGGCCACGGGCTGGACGGTAACGCCGCCGCCGCTTCCGCCGCCAAAGGGCATCTCCCCGCCGGAATTGCCGGCCCGCCCCCCCTTCTCTTCGGCGGGACTTTCAAATTCCGTCCCCCCGGCGGCGAAGCCAAACATAACCCGGGAAACGGGGATAATGACGCTCCCGTCCGGGGTCTCCACGGTATCGCCGACAATTTTATTTACATCGACCATCTCTTTCAAATTCTCCATGGCGGTTTTCATCAGGCTCTCAATGGGATGATGTTCCACCGGAAGCACCTCCAAGTACTTTTTTCCTCAGCAGGATGAACAGTATCTTTAAGCCCTGGAAGCCGGTAATTTTCATCTCCACGGTACCGGTAATCTCCAAGGGGGCCGGTTCAAAAACGGGGACGATCTTCAACTGCGGCCTGTTTTCCAGCGTAAGGCAGGAAGCCAGCAAGGAAATCAGGGTCCCCCCCGCCGCCCAGCCGCCGCCGGCCAAAAGTCCGGTGGCGGCGGGATTTTCCAGGCCAAACTTCAGCTCCAGCCGCAAGTCGCGAAAGGGAATCTTCCTTATCGCGCGCCGCAATTCCGGCAGTGCCTTTTTGACATTGGCCGGGTTAACCCGGGAGGCCATGCTCAAAAAGGGCCCCTTAACGGGATCCGGCGAAAGCTCCAGGCGCCACCGGAGCAGTTTAACAGCAAGAAGCAACCGGCCATTATTATTCTCTCTATGGTAGTGGATTAATATGCGCACGGGGAGAAATAAAAACGCCAGGAGCAAGAGCAGCAGCAATCCGGCGAGCAGGACAAGGCAAAGCCACAACACCGGTCGAACCTCTCCTTACCGGGATCGGGGTTGGCGCTGACAGGTTCCCGTGTTAAATACTTTACCCAAAGGGGGAAGAATAAAAACCCGCCCGGCCGGTATTCCTGCCGCCGGCAGCCAGGCTTCCCCTCTTCCGAAGGGGGAAGCCTCCGCCGCAACAGGGCAAGGGGATTTACGGGGTCTCTCCCTTCCCTTCTCCTGCTTCCAAAGCGGGGAGTTCATCCAGGTCTTTCAAGCCGAAGTAACGCAGGAAATCAGGGGTGGTGCAGTAGATCAAGGGCCTTCCGGGGCCTTCCTTGCGGCCCTTGATGCGGATTAGCTTGCGCTTCAACAGGCTGTCCAGGACGTGTTCGCACTTCACGCCGCGGATGGATTCGATCTCCATCCGGGTAACGGGCTGCTTGTAAGCAATAATGGCCAGGGTTTCCATGGCGGCGTTGGAGAGGTTGCCGGCCACCTCTTCGCTGTACATTCTCTCCAGGTAGGGAGCCAGTTCCGGCAGGGTGCCCATCTGGTATCCCCCGGCCACTTCGAAGATCTGGAGGCCCCGCCCGGAGCGGGCAAATTCCTCCTGCAGATCCTTGACGATGCGCTCTACCTCGGCCTTAGAAAGGGAGATGATCTCGGCAATTCTCTCCGCCTTCACGGGTTCTTCTTTCAGGAACAGGATGGCTTCCACCAGCTTCTTCTGCAGTGCGTATTCCAAGGCAGACACTCCCTTATAACTTTGCTTGCGGCCTGGCTAGCCCCGGCGGTCCCGGCCGGGGGCCTCCTTCTTCTCCGGCAGGGGCCGGCTCCCCCTTAAAACCACCAGGATGGGCCCGAAGGCCCGGTCCTGCAAGAGATGGATTTTTTTCTGCCGGGTCAGCTCCAGCAGGGCGATAAAAGTGACAATGATCTCCGGCAAGGTTTCCTTCCTGATAAAATCCCGGAAAGGAAGGGCCTGCCCCTTCTCCTTCAGGCGGCGGAGAATGAAGGCGGTCCGATCCTTGACGGCAAAATCCTCCACCTGGGGGATCTCCGGTACGGCAGCGGCGGTGGCGGCGGCTTCGCAAAAGCGGCGCATAATTTCCACCAGGATTTCCGCTCCCTCCCAGTAGGTATAATACGAGTCCTGCCGGCTGATCAGGATCATCTTCTCCCCCCGGGTGGAGCGCAAAAAGATCTTCTTCTGAAGCCGCTCCCTCTCCTTTAGCCACTGGGCCGCCTCCTTGAATTGGCGGTACTCTTCCAACCGCTGGAAGAGGTCCTCGGGGGAGTTGATGTCCAGGAAAAGCTCTTCTTCCTCCCCTTCCCCCTCCCGGACCGGCCGGGGCAGAAGCATCTTGGATTTCAGGCGCAGCAGGGTGGCCGCCATCACCAGAAACTCGCTGGCAATCTCCAGGTTCAACTCCTGCATGGAGCGGATATACTCCAGGTACTGCTCCGTGATCTCGGCGATGGAGACGGACCAGATATCCACCTCCGCCTTCTTGATCAGGTGGAAGAGAAGGTCGAAGGGCCCTTCAAAGACGGGCAGCTTTATAGTGTATGCTTCCTTGTTCATGAACAACCTTCCTACAGTTTCATGGCCCGGCGGACCGCGGCCAGGGTTTCCCGGGCCACTTCCCGGGCCCTGGAGTTGCCGTCCTCCAAGATCTCCTCCAAGAGCCGGGGATTCCTCTCCAGTTCCATCCTTTTCTCGTAGGCGGGCGCCAGGTGCTCCACCAGCTTTTTGGCCAACATCTCCTTGCACTGCACGCAGCCGATCCCGGCCCGGCGGCACTCCGCGGCGATCTCTTCCAGGGCCGGCGCGTTGAAGACATGGTGGAACTTGTAGACGGGACAGACCTCCGGCCGCCCGGGGTCCCGGCGCCGGGCCCGCTGGGGATCGGTGACCATCAGCCGAACCTTCTCCTGGATCTCCTCCCGGGAAGCGCCCAGGGAGATGTAGTTGTCGTAACTCTTGCTCATCTTGCGCCCGTCAATCCCCGGAAGCAGGGTAAACTGGCTCAACAGCGGGCGGGGCTCGGGAAAGATGGACCCGTAAATATGATTAAAGCGGCGGGCCACCTCCCTGGTCAGTTCCAGGTGGGGCAGCTGGTCTTCCCCCACGGGGACGGCATCGGCGCGGTAGGCCAGGATGTCGGCGGCCTGCAGCAGCGGGTAGCCCAGGAAGCCGTAGGTGTTGATCTCCCTTCCTTCCAACTGCCGCAACTGTTCCTTAAAGGTGGGGCAGCGCTCCAGCCAGGCGATAGGGGTGATCATGGCCAGGAGCAGGTACAGCTCGGCATGCTCCTTTACCGCGGACTGGCGGAAGATAACCGCTTTGCGGGGATCCAGGCCGGCGCTAAGCCAGTCCAGCAGGATCTCCCGCACGTATTCCCGCAGGCGGTCGGTATCCTGGTATTCCGTGGTGAGGGCATGCCAGTCGGCAATAAAGAAGTAGCACCGGTACTCCTCCTGGAGCTTGACCCAGTTCTGCAGCGCCCCCACATAATTGCCCAGGTGGAGCCTCCCGCTGGGACGCATTCCGCTTAGGATAACCTCTTTTCGATTTGTACTCAAGTCAAGGACACCCCCTGCGACAAATAGATGCTAGATGGGAAGGAGAAGCCGGATCACGAAGGTCATGGCGGCGTATATGGCCCTCGTTACCGGGAAAATAATCGCCCCCAGGGCCCGGGTTAAGATGAGCAGCAGCAGTATAACCGTGGCATAGGGTTCCAGCTGCCGGTAAAAGCCCTGCAGGGAGCGGGGAGCCAGAACGGCAAATATTTTTGAGCCGTCCAGGGGGGGGATGGGCACCAGGTTAAAGACCCCCAGGACGATATTGACCCAGACCACGGCAAACAAAATCTCGAACAAGAGCGGGCTGCCTACATTGATGACGGCCAGCAGGTAAAAGAGAAAAAGGCTGACAAAGGCCAGGAGAAAATTGGTTAACGGGCCGGCCAGGGAGACCCAAAAGATCCCCTTCCGGTAGTCCCGGAAATAATACGGGTTGATGGGTACCGGCTTGGCCCAGCCGATGCCGAAGAGCAGGAGCGTCAGGGTGCCCATGGGATCCAGGTGCTGCAGCGGGTTCAAGGTGAGCCGCCCGTGGGCCTTGGCGGTGGGATCGCCAAAGTGATAGGCCATCCGGGCATGGGCATACTCGTGAAAGGTAATGGCGATGAGCAGGGCGGGAATCCGCAGGGCCATGGCTTTTAAATCGAACAGGCCGGACATGGCTGGCTGGTCAAGCCTCCTTTTCCTTCTCCAGGTAAGCCCGGACAAAGCGGCGTTCATCCTCCAGCGTATGCAAGGCGCCGTCCAGGACGGCATCGCGAAGGGCGGCCAAGATCTGCTGGTACATGGGTCCCGGCTCCAGGCCCAGTTCTTTCAAATGGTGCCCGGTGAGCAGGGGCCGCATTTTCCGGTAGCTCTCCAGGTACTTGACCACCAACTCCTCCACCTTCTCCTGGGGCTGCAGGGCGCAAATTAATGGGAGCGCTTCCGGGGGGAGCCGGTCCAGGAGCTTGACCAGTTCGCTGGGGAGCAGCCCGGGACGGGATAAAATCTCCAGGGCGGCAGGAAGTTCCCGGCAGCAGCTAAGGACCCGGCGGCTGCGCTCCCTGGAGAAGCGCAGCTTTCTGACCAGCGTTGTCTGTTCCTCAGGCCGCAGATGGTAGATCAGGGCCGCCAGGTAAGCCAGCTCCAGGTCGTATTCCTCCTCCCCCATCCAGTTTCCCAACCGCTTCACGCAGCCGTCGAGCCGCTGCAGCCGCTCCCAGGTGGAGCGCCGGGGGCGAAGGGAAGGGTAAATCAGGGCCAGGGCCTTCAGATCGTGCAGCCGTTTTAAAATCGCCGACGGAGCGTCTTCTTTGAAGATAAAGCTAAGCTCGTGATTCAGCCTCTGCCGGCTAACCTTGTCTATTACTCTCCCCCGAATCGCCTTCTGTATCATTTTGAGAGTATTATCTTCAATGGTAAAGCGGAAGCGCTGCTCGAAGCGGACCGCCCGGAGAATGCGCAGGGGATCGTCCACAAAGCTAAGGTTGTACAGGGTGCGAATCAGGCCCTTTTCCAGGTCTTTCCGCCCGTTGAAAAAATCGATAATTTTGCCGAAGGATTCCGGGTTCAAGGCGCAGGCCAGGGTATTGATGGTAAAATCCCGGCGGAAGAGATCATTTTTCAGGCTCGAGGCCTCCACCTGGGGCAGGGCCGCCGGGGAGGCATAAAACTCTCTCCGGGCCGTCACCAGGTCCAGGCGCAGCCCCTCCTCCAGAAAAAGGGTGGCCGTTCCAAACTGCTGGAAGCGCTGGAGCTTACCGCCCAGGTAGCGCTGCAAAACGGAAGCAAAACTCAAAGCGTCGGACAGGACAACGAAATCCAGGTCCTGGGGGAGGCTCCAGCCCAGGAGCAGATCCCGGATCATGCCGCCCACCAAGTAAACCTGGACCTTCTCCCGGGCGGCGATCTGCCCCACCAGGAGAAGCAGCCGCTGCAGCCTGGGAGGCAGCTTCCGGTTGATCAGCGGCAGAAGGTTGTCCACCTCTGTGGGCGGGAGGGCCTCTTCCGGCGCCGGATCCGCCTCCTTCTCCGGCTGCTCCTCGGGAATCAGCTTCCCCCGGCGGTCCAGCCGGTACATGGTTCTTAAAATATCGGAACGGGTAACGATGCCCACCAGATCGCCCTTTTCGTCCACCACGGGGAGCCGCCCGATATTATGCTCCACCATCAGCTGCCGCATGGAGGTAACGGAATCCCCGGGAGAGGCGGAGATAATCTGTCGCTGCATGAAGCCTTTTACGGGAGCATGGCCCAGTCCCTTCTGGATGGCCTTCTGAATATCCCGGCGGGAGATAATGCCCACCATCTTGCCGTCTTCCAAAACGGGATAGCCGCTGTAGCTGCGGCTGAACATCAACTCCATGGCCTCGGAGACCCTGGTATCGGCGGTGATGGTCTCCACGGGAAAGGAGGCGATCTGCAGGGCGGTGGTCTTTGGGGGGAGTCTTTGCTCCAGCAGCTCCAGCAGCTTCTCCCGGACCTCCTCCAGGACCCCCTCCTTGATGGTCACCGTAGCGGCGCTGGGATGCCCCTTGGCACCAAAGGGAGCCAGCAGCTCCCGCAAATCGACCCCGTCGTCCAGGGCTCTCCCCGCCAGGTAGAGGCTCTTATTCATCTGCACCAGGACCAGCACCAGCTCCACGTTCTCCAGCTCCCGGAGGTAGTGAACTAAAGCGCCGACCCCCTGGACATACTCCTCCACCTCCACGGCGCTGAGAAAAACATTCCACTGGCGAATCTTAACCGTCCGGCCATGGTCAAAAATTTTTTCCAGCAGGCTTTTCTGAGCCGGATTCAGGGGCAGGCGCAGGTAATCCTGAAGGATTCTAATATTCACTCCCTTTTCCCAGAGATAAGCGACGGCGTTGACATCGCGCTCGCTGGTGCCGTTAAAAGTCAGGCAGCCGGTATCCTCGTAGATGCCCAGGGCAAAAAGAGAAGCCTCCAGTTCCGTCAGTTTTAAATCCCGCCGGCGGATCTCCTCCACCAGGAGGGTGGTAGTGGCCCCGATCTGCTCCACCACCATCCGGTCGCCGGTCAAATCCTCCGCCTGATGGGGATGATGGTCGAAGATATGGATCTGCCCGGCCTTCTCCACCACGGAGCGGTAGGGTCCCAGCCGCTTCAAATTCCGGGTGTCCACCACCACCGCCAGGTCGGGCACCGCCTTTAAGTCGAAGTCGTGCTTGTACAGGGGGAGGACATCGCGGTACAAGTTTACGAAGGAACGGACATTGGCATGCATCGGTTCCGGAAGCAGGACCTCGCTGTCGGGATAAAGCTTGCTGGCCGCCACCAAAGCCGCCAGGGCATCAAAATCGCCATGGACATGAGTAACGATGACAATCACTCTGGCTTCCTCCGGACATGATACCGCTATCTTTTACCGTTTGATTATATCACAAAGGGGAATTGGTTACCACCGGCTCCCAGGGGACTGCCGCCAAGAAGCCGGCAAGTGCAGTTCCGCCACCAATGCATTCAATAACCGCCTTCATTAGCGGGGGCGGAGGCGGTCCTTGTCGATGGTGCGCAGGTAGCTGGGGCGGAAGACGTGGACGGGAACGGGGCGGCGCACGAAGATGCTGAACAGGGCCTTGAGATCAAAAGGCAGCAGCGGCCACATGTAGGGGAAGCCGAAGGAGCGGGTGGTGAAGAGGCGCAGCAGGATTAGGCCCAGGCCCGCCAGGAAGCCCGGCAAGTGAAAGAGGCCCGTCAAAAGGATCAGCAGAATTAGGGCCACCCGGTTGGCCATGCTCAACTCCCAGCTGGGGGTGGAGAAGACGCCCATGGCCACAACGCCGGTGTAGAGGAGCACTTCGGGAACAAAAAAGCCCACCTCCACGGCGATCTGTCCGATGAGAAGCCCTCCCACCAGGCCCAGGGCGGTGGCAAAGGGAGAAGGAGTATGAATGCTGGCCATGCGCAAAAGGTCCAGGCCGAAGTGGGCGATCAGGAATTGGATGAACAGGGGAATGGCAGCCTCCTCCTTGGGCCCGATAAACTTCAGGCTCTCGGGAAGATATTGCGGTTCCAGGACCAGCAGCATCCAGAGGGGGATGAGTATCAGGGAGAGCAAGATCCCCAGCAGGCGCACCCAGCGGATGTAGGTGCCGATGATGGGGCTGTTCCGGAACTCCTCGGCGTGCTGCAGGTGATGGAAGAAGGTAACGGGAGCAATCATGACCGAGGGGGAGGTGTCCACCAGGATTACCACGTGGCCTTCCACCAGGTGGACCGCCGCCACGTCGGGCCTCTCCGTGTAGCGGACCTCGGGAAAGGGGTTCCAGAAGGAGCGGGAGACAAACTCTTCCACCGTTTTTTCAGCCATGGGGAGGGCGTCAATTTTGATATGGCTGAGGCGGGAGCGAATCCGCTCCACCACTTGCGGGTGGGCCACATCCTTGATATACATAATGGCAATGTCGCTGGCGGAGCGCTGGCCGACCCGCTGCACCTCCACCCGCAGCTGGGGATCCCGGATCCGCCGGCGGATCAGGCTGATATTGAATATGAGGGTCTCCACGAAACCGTCCCGGGAACCCCGGGTTATCTTCTCGATATCCGGCTCTTCGGGGGAGCGCCCCGGGTACTGCCGGGTGTCGATAATTATCGCCCGGTCTTCCCCGTCGATCATTAAGGCCATCTGCCCGGCCAGCACCTCGACCACCACGTTATCCATGGTCTCCACGGTGGAAACCTCCACGTAGGGGATCACCGCCAGCAGCATCTTGTCCACGGTTTCCGGAATGATCTCCTCCCGCCTGGCCTTGAGCAGTTCCCGGAGGATAAGGGTGGTGGTGGTACTGTCGATAAAGCCGTCCACGAAGAGCAGGGCCGCTCTCTTGCCGCCGATGACAATCTCCTTCAGGATCAGGTCGAAATTTTTTTCTCCCGGCTCCAGGTGTTCCTTGATATAGCCAAGGTTTTGGTCCAGTTTCTTATGCACCGGTTTGCTGTCGGCACCCATGCGCTTCCCCCAAAAAATTGCGCCAGATTCAACGGGGCGCCTGAAACGCCCCCTCCCCAGGAAAAAAGAGAAGAAGCGGGTCCGGGCGGCCTTTAGTTTACCGCTCTACCCGAAAAGCCAGTTTAAGGTTGACCTTATACTCGTAAATCTTGCCCTGGTCCACGTTGGCCGTAAGGTTAAGCAGCTCGACTCCGGTGATATGTTCCAGGGTCTTGGAGGCCTCCGCCAGGGCGTTCTCCACGGCATCCTCCCAGCTTACCTTCGACACGCCCACCAGTTCAATAATTTTGGCTACCGTAGTCAATCTCCATCCCTCCTTCCCCGTTTTCTGCTTTCAGGCATAGGGAAAGAGGGGCGCTTACCGGCCGGGAACGGCGGGGCGGCTCGGGTTCCACCTGGAACCAAAAGAGATAGACCAGGAATCCGGCCACCAGGATCAGGACGAGGGACAATAAAATAACCGCCGCGCTGCGGAAGAAATAGCCTTTGAAGAACATGCTACTCCCTCCCGTCATTTTACACAGCGGTTTTAGTATGCTTTAAAGGGGGCGATCATATACCGGCCTGGCACTGCATCAGTTCCCGCAGGCGGAAGAGGATCCGCTTCTCCAGGCGGGAGACCTGGCGCTGGGAGAGGGCCAGGCGCCGGGCAATCTCCTCCTGGGTCAACTCCTGGAAATAGCGCAGCTGGATCAGTTGCCGCTCCAGGGGGGCCAGCCGCTTCATCCCTTCCTGAAGGGAGAGGCGCTCCACCAGTTCCTCCTCCAGGAGCAGGCTCTCGGAGGAGGAGAGTCTCTCTTCCTGCAGCGGGGCAAAGGGCAGCGAGACCTCCAGGAGCATGGCGATCTCTTCGGGGGAGGTTTCCAGGACCGCCGCCAGCTCCCCCACGGAGGGCTCCCGTCCCAGCTCCTGGCAAAGACGCCGGCGGCAGCTCTCCAGGGTCCTGGACTGCTCCCACAGGGAGCGGCTCAATTTTATAGGGAAGCTCTTTTCCCGCTGGTAATTTAAAATCTCACCGCGGATCCAGGCGGAAGCAAAGGTGGTGAATTTTACCGGCGCGTTGAGGTCGTACCGCTCCACCGCCTTTACCAGGCCCATCATTCCCACCTGGTAGAGATCCTCCCTCTCTGCAGCGGAGAAGCAGAGCCTCCCGGCCAGGGCCGAGACCAGGGGGGAGAGCCGGGTGCTGATCTCCCTCCAGGCGGCGGAGTCCTTCTCCCGGGCTCGCCGCAGCAGCTCTTTAAAGCGCTCCTCTTCCATGAACCGCCTCAGCTCTCTCCGTCGAGACTCTTGGAGCGAAGGCGCTTGCTCATGATCACGGTGGTGCCGGCCCCGGGCTTGGAACGCACGGTGAGTTCATCCATAAAGTTCTCCATGATGGTAAAACCCATGCCGGAGCGTTCCAGTTCGGGCTTGCTGGTGTACAGGGGCTGGAGGGCCTGCTCCAGGTTTTCGATACCCACGCCCTGGTCCGATACCTCCACCGTCAGCGTATTCCCTTCCAGGTAGGACTTGATTTTGATCAAACCGATCCGGTCTTCGTAGGCATGAATGATGGCATTGGTTACCGCTTCGGAAACGGCAGTCTTGATTTCGCTAATCTCTTCCAGGGTAGGATCCAGGCGGGAAACAAAAGCGGCCACCACTACCCGGGCAAAGGCTTCGTTTTCGGACAGGCTGGGTATCTCCAGCTTCATAAATGAGCGACTCTTCAAAATTATCTGTCCCCCCTTCGCTGGCCGGGACCTTGTCCCAGGTACAGGAGTGCCTCTTCTTCCCGGTCAAACATGGATACAATTTTCGGAATACCGGATATCTCCAGCACTTTATAAACAGTGCGAGGCACATGGCAGATCGCCATCTGCCCTCCCATTTCCCTGACCTGCCGAAAACGGCCCAGCAGCAATCCTACACCGGAACTGTCCATGAAGGTTAGGCCTTCCAGGTTAAAGATAATATTGCGACACCCGGATTGCTGCATCTTCTCCTCTATCTCCTGGCGCAGCCGGGCGGAGCTGTGGTGATCCAACTCCCCCTTCAAGCGCACCAGAAGATAATTCCGGCGCAGAATTATTTCCGTTTCCATGGCAACCTCCTTCTTAATCTCCCTGGAAAAATAATTCTGCGCTGATCATTTTTTCCCTGCCCCAGGTGAAGCAAGAGAACGGCCAATATTTAACGGCCAAATTTTACCCACTGCTCCAGCAGCCGGGAAAAGATTTCCCACTGGGAAGCCCTAACCGCCCCCTGGGCGGCGACCAGGGGGAAGCTGGCTTCCACTTCCCCGGCCCTGATCTTAAGCTCTCCCACCTGCTGCCCTTTTCCCAGAGGAAGTGTAATGGGCTTCAAAACCAACTCCTCCTCTGTCTTTTCCTCGGCCCCCCGCGGCAGAAGCAGGGCCGCCCTGCGTCCGGCCACCGCCTGGATCCGGCTCGGGACGCTCTTCTCCAAAGGGATCTCCGTTACCACGGCACCCTTCTCGTGCAAGGTTATGCTTTTATAGTGGGCAAATCCGTAGTCCAGGAGCGTCCGGGCGGCCTCGTAGCGATCATCCACCGTGGGCGAGCCCAGGACCACGGCCAGGAAGCGGGTTCCTCCCCGCTTGGCCGTGGCGGAAATGCCGTTGCCCGCCTCCCGGGTATAGCCGGTTTTCAAGCCGTCGCAGCCGGGGTAACTCAGGATCATTCGGTTGGTATTGCTCAGGAAAACCTCTCCCGACTTGATCTTGCCTTTGAGAAAATGTTCGTCCATCCAGATGGTGGACCAGTTGTGGATTTTCGGATGCTCCAGCAGGGCACAGCTCATCACGGCGATATCCCGGGCGCTGCTGTAGTGGTCGGGATGGTGAAGGCCGTGGGGGTTGCAGAAGTGGGTGTTCTTCAGGCCCAGCTGGCGGGCCTTCTCATTCATCATCTCTACAAAAGTCTCCACGGAGCCGCCGATATATTCGGCCACAGCGATGGCGCCGTCGTTGGCGGAACCCACGGCCATGCCGATGATCAACTCTTCCAGGGAGAGTTCGTCCCCCTCGCTAAGAAACAGTTCCGAGCCGCCCATGGAGGAGGCCCTGGCGCTGACGGTGACCCGATCCTCCAGGGAGACCTTCCCCGCCTCCAGCTGTTCCATGACCAGCAGCAGGCTCATAATCTTGGTCAGGCTGGCCGGGTAGAGGCGCTTGTCCGCCTCCATCTCCCAGATCAACTCCCCGCTGTGGGTCTCCATCAGCAAGGCCGCCTCGGCCTTTAGCTCAAATTCGGGCTCCTCTTGGGCCAGGACCGGGGAACTCCCCCAGCCCAGAAAGAAAGAGAACACCAAAAGAAAAATGGCGCCGCCAATTCTGTACATTTCCCATAACCCCTTTCTTTTTTCTTATTTTTTCCGCCCCGGACAAAATCATACCGGGGGCGAAAGGGGTTATGAAAAGCAGCCGTAAAGGTTAAAAGCCCAAAGCGCGCTGCACCAGGGGCGGCGCCTGGACAGGCTGCTCCTGGATGACCAGAGCCCGGTCCAGCAGCGCCGTCACCTCCGGGAGCTTTTCCCGTTGGTTGAGGTGGAGCAGGCCCACCCTTTCTCCCGCATCCACGGGGTCGCCCACTTTTTTGTCCAGCACCAGGCCCACGGCGGGATCGATGGCCTCCTCTTTCCGGCTCCGCCCCGCCCCCATGAGGGCGGCGGCCCTGCCGATGAGATCGGCCTTCAAGGAGTGGATATATCCCTCACGGGGTGCTTCCCAGGGGATCAAAAAGCGGGCTTCGGGGAGGCGGCGCTCTTCCAGGGCTTTCAGGTCGCCCCCCTGAGCCTTGACCATGGCGGCAAATTTGCGCCATCCCTCCCCCTTCTGCAGCAGTTCTTCCAGAAGGGCGGCCCCCTCCGCCGGTCCGGAGGCTTTGCCGGCGGCGGCCAGCAAGTGGCCGCCCAGCTGGAGCACCAGCTCCACCAGGTCGGGGGGGCCTTCACCCTGCAAGGTCTCCACAGCCTCGTACACCTCCAGGGCGTTGCCCACAGCCCGGCCCAGGGGCTGGCTCATGTCGGTAACCAGGGCGACGGTGCGTCGATTAAACCGGCGGCCCAGCTCCACCATGGTCTCCGCCAGTTCCACGGCCTGCTCCGGCGTCTTCATAAATGCTCCGCGTCCTGCTTTTACATCCAGGAGGATGACCTGGGCCCCGGAAGCAATCTTCTTGCTCATGATGGAGGCGGCAATCAGGGGAATGCTCTCCACGGTGGCGGTTACATCCCGCAGGCTATAGATCACCCCGTCGGCAGGGGCCAGCTCCCGGCTCTGCCCCACCACGGCCAGCCCCGGGTCCCGGATCAGCTCCCGCAGAGCGGCGCCGTCCAGCTCCGTTTTGAAGCCGGGGATGCTCTCCAGCTTGTCCACGGTGCCCCCGGTATGGCCCAGGCTGCGCCCGGACATCTTGGGGACCGCCAGCCCCGCCGCCGCCAGCAGGGGAACCAGCACCAGGGTGGTCTTGTCGCCCACCCCGCCGCTGCTGTGCTTGTCCACCACCGGCTTCACCTGGTCCGACCAGTCCAGCACCGGTCCCGAGGCTACCAGGGCGGCGGTATAGGCGGTCAATTCCCGGGGGCTCATGCCGCGAAAGCAGACCGCCATTAAAAAAGCGGCCATCTGGTAGTCGGCCACCGTTCCCTCCAGGAAGCCCCGGACCAGGTGCTCCATCTCCTCCCCGGTCAACTCCCCGCCTTCCCGTTTGCGGGCAATCAAATCAACGGCGCGCATGTCTCTCACCCCAAATCGGCGTAGTCTAGAAAGGAACTCCCCTGGGGCGGCGGGTCCAGTCCCAGCCACCGGGCCGCCCCCGCCCCTACGTCGGCCAGGGAGGAGCCTGTCCCCAGGTCCACCCTGTTCCTAAACCTCCTCCCCGTAGCCATCAGGGGCACATATTCCCGGGTATGATCCGTCCCCGGGTGCTGCGGGTCACAGCCGTGGTCGGCGGTGATGATAAGCAGGTCCTCCTCCCTCAGTCGCTCCAGAAGGCACGACAGGTGCTCGTCAAATCTCTCCAGGGCGGCGGCAAATCCCCGGCGGTCGTTGCGATGGCCGTAAAGGGTATCGAAATCGCCGAAGGTAGCCCAGATCAGACCGCTCTCCAGCTCTTCCACCAGGCGGAAGAGGGAGGCCGCCGTCTCCTCGTTCCCCGAGCCGGGTTCTTGCCTGGAGATCCCCCGGTGGTTGAAGATATCGGCCACCTTGCCCGTTACCGCCACGGGAAAGCCCGCCTCCCGGGCCCGGTCCAAGATAGTGGGGGCGGGGGGAGAAAGGGAGAAATCCCGCCGCCCCCCGGTGCGGCGAAACTGGCCCGGGCTGCCTACGAAAGGTCGGGCAATCACCCGGCCCACGGCATGAGGCCCCTGGAGGATCTCCCTGGCGATCCGGCACCATTGGTAGAGCTGTTCCCGGGGTACCACCTCTTCATGGGCGGCAATCTGGAACACGCTGTCTGCGGAGGTATAGACAATGGGCCGGCCGCTCTCCAGGTGGGCGGCGCCCAACTCCTGTATGATCTCCGTCCCCGAAGCGGGCTTGTTGCCCAGAGCCTTCTTCCCCACGGCCCGTTCAAAGGGTTCCATTACTTCGGGAGGAAATCCGCGGGGATAAACGGGAAAGGGCCGGTCCAGCACCACCCCGGCCAGCTCCCAGTGGCCGCTGGTGGTATCCTTCCCCGGGGAGCGGGGCGCCAAGCGCCCGTGGCAGCCGGGCAAAAGAGGCTGCTGCGTCTCCAGGCCCAGGATCTCTCCAAGGCCCAGGCTAAAGAGGTGGGGCAGTTCCAGAGAGGGCTCCCCCCGGAGAAGATGTCCCAGGGTATCGGCCCCTTGGTCGCCGTAGCGGGAGGCGTCGGGCAGGGCCCCTACTCCGGCCCCGTCCAGGACCACGATGAGGACCCGGGGCGCCCCGGGAGAGGCCGGTTTAGGCTCGGGGATGGGTCTTGTCATAGACTTCACGAATTTTCCGCCGGGTAATCTGGGTATAGATCTGGGTGGTGGATATATCGGAATGCCCCAGCATCTCCTGGACGGAGCGCAAGTCGGCCCCGTTTTCCAGCAGGTGGGTGGCAAAGGAATGCCGCAGGGTATGAGGGGTAATCTCGCCGCTTATTTTGGACTTCCGGGCATATTTCTTCAGGATCTTCCAGCAGCCCTGCCTGGTTAGGCGCCGCCCGTGGTGGTTTACAAAGAGAGCCTTCTCGTCAACCTTCTTGGCCTGCTTGGCGCGCCCGTTATGCAAGTATTTCTGCACGTAATTGATGGCCACGGTGCCGATGGGGACGATGCGCTCCTTCATCCCCTTGCCGCTGCAGCGCAGAAAGCCCACCTCGGGGTTGAAATCGCTTATGTTCAAGGAAACCAGCTCCGAGACCCTAATCCCCGAGGCATAAAGCAGCTCCAGCATCGCCTTGTCCCGCATCCCGGAAAAGGTGTCCGTTTGGGGCTGGTTCAGCAGCCGGTCCACCTCCTTGGCGGTAAGGACCCGGGGCAGCTTCTTCTCGATCTTGGGCGTTTCCAGTTGGAGGGCGGGGTTTTCCTCTATTTTCCCCTCCTGGACCATAAAGTTGTAAAAGGAGCGGATGGAGGCAATATTGCGGGAAATGGTGGAAGGAGCATACCCCTTTTGCTGGCAGTCTTTCAAGTATTCGGCAATCAGCTGGCTGGAACTCTTGAGAGGGCAATCCTGATTCTTGCTTTTAAGGAACTGAAAATATTTTTTCAGATCACGGCGGTAGGATTCCAGGGTGTTTTGGGACAATCCTTTTTCAACAGCTATGTAGTGGACAAATTCTTCCAAGTACTGTTCCATTGAAAAAGATTACCCTCTCTCACCATAGAAAATTATGTTATCTATTCCACAGACCTAAAGAAAAATCCTTTTTTATGAATCCCGATTTGCTGCTGCCCGTAGAAATTTAATCGTTCAGCACCGGGATCAGGAGGCGCACAAAAACCGGCGAAATGTACGCTTCCACCAGGCAGCCCAGGAAGAGAACCAGGCCCATGAAAAAGATCATCAAGGTGTACGGTCCCAGGTGCTCCCGGATAGGAGAGGGCCGCCGCTCCAGGAAGCGCCGGAACCGGAGCCAGGAAAAGGAAAAGCCGGTGGCGGCGATGACCACCTGGGCCGGGATCAGGATCAGGTTGTGGGGCAGAACGGAGCCCATGGCAAAGAGCATCCCCCGGAAAGCGGCCCGGTTGACCAGGAAGGCCACGGTAAAGCCCACGGAAAAGCCTCTTATCCCCACCAGGAGCAAGACCAGGGGAAAGCCGAAGCTAAAGATCCCCGCTCCCCAGGTTAAAAAAAGAAACTGGAAATTGGTTTTCAGGGACTGCCCCAGAACAGTGCTCTGCTCCTCCAGCCCGGCCCCGTTCCCCTTTTCCACCAGCAGGTTAAAGTACTGGTTTAAGAGCAAACGGTTGTCCTCATCCAGCCCCCGGGCAATTAGCGACCCGGCGATGACGCCGGCGACAAAAAGGGCGACTATAACTATATATATGCCCATATTTTCCCGCAGGTATTCCCTGATCTCCAGCTGCAGCTCTTCCACGGAGCGACCTCCCGGCATAATCCGCATACTTAGACATGCTTATTAAGATTATGCTCCCGGGAGGCCATTTATGCCGGAAGGATGGGATGGGCCGGCCTCAAGCCAGGTGCAGGGCGACGATGGTCTTGGCGTCGACGATCTCCCCGCGGCGGATCATCTCCCGGGCCTGCTCCAGGGGCACCCGGCATACCACCACCGCCTCATCCTCTTCGGTGCTGCAGCTGCGGTCCTCGGAGAGGCCCGTGACCCGGTAAAGGTAGATTTTTTCGTCGCAGAAGCCCGGCGTAGTGTAGATGGCCGTGAGCAGTTCCCAGTTCTCCCCCGCCAGGCAGGCTTCCTCCGCCAGTTCCCTTTGCCCGCAGCGGAGAGGGTCCTCACCGGGCTCCAGCTTCCCCGCCGGGATCTCCCAAATTACCCGGCCGATGGGATGCCGGTATTGCTGCAGTAAGACCACCTTCCCCTCCCCGTCCAGGGCCAGGATGGCCACGGCGCCCGGGTGTTCCACTACTTCGCGGAAAGCGTCCTTCCCCGCCGGGGTGCGGACCCGGTCCTGCCGGACATTGATGATCCGTCCCCGGTACTGGACGGCGGATTCCAGCAGCGTTTCCTTTAATCTTTCCTCCATGCCACTCTCCCTCCCTGCGATATAGATGGGTAAGCTTTAAGGCAGCCAGCCCGGCGGCTCCCGCCGCCAGGAAAAAATCCGGATCTTCCCGGAAACTGCGTCCCATGGTGGTGGGCTGCTCCAGCCCGAAGCTCTCCAGGATCCGCTCCAGGGGCGGCACCGGACAAAGCTGCCAGCGATGGCGTCTTAACAGCCCTTCCCGGGAAAGGCGGGCCAGCAGGAGCTTGAGCCGCCCCGGCGGCAGGGCCGCCGGCAGGGGGAGGCAGGCGGGAGCCAGGGCGGCGATTTTCAAGGCGGTAAGGGTATGATGGCTGATCCCCCGGTGCCGCCGGCGCCGCTCCGCCCAACTGAGGCGGGGGATCACCACCGGGATCCCCCCCAGGGCATAAACCCGGTTGACGTGCTCCCCTACCTCCATCCCGCTGAATCCCAGCCGGGTCCCCGTGCCCACATTCCCGGGCCCCATGGTGATAATCACCAGATCCGCCCCGGCGATCTGGCGGGCGGCCGCCAATCCCGAGTAGACATTCACCGCCTCCAAATCCCCCCCGAAGGCATGGCCGCAGGTGATGGTGGTTTGAATAAGCCCCTTCTCCTTCAGTTCCGCCACGGTACGGCTGAAAGCCAGGGGGAGGGCGGCGCCGTCGGTCATCAGGTAGACCAGACGGCAGCGGGGCTGATAGTATTTAATCACCGCCGCCGCCGGGGCCAGCATGCTGTGCAGCTCTCCAATGAGGACGGGCATGCCTTGCAGCCCGCCAAAGGCCTCCAGTTGTTCCCGGTATCCCGCCGCCTCCTCCTCGCAGGACAAGACCTTAAGCTGGCCCGGGGCATAGCGCATCTTCATAATATGGCCGCCCTCCTGGAAGGGCGGCAGGGGCCGGCTGAAATTGTGATAGACAAAGTGCACGCCGCCGGTGCCCAGGCCCAGGTGAAGGGCGGTAGTATTGAGCAGCACCAGGTCGCCTTGGGAAACGGGCCCGGTAAGATCATTGTAGTTGACGGCCAACTCCCGCCTGCCCTCCACAATCACCGCCACTTTGCTTATCCCCGGGCCGGCGGCCAGCACTTGAACCACCAGGCCTACCCGTTTCCGGATCAACCCCTTCCCTCCTCTCTTTTCGACCTGCAGCGGGGGATTTCCCTGCTTTTCAAGATATCTTTTCCCGGGAGCGCCCCAGGAGATCCAGAAAGCGAAGAAGCGGCACCTCCTCGATAAGGCGGCTGAAGGAGACCACTTCCGAGGAGAGGTTCACCGCCAGCCAAAAAAAGAGAAGCCCCAGCTGGGCGGGCAGCGGCAAGGCAAGCACGGCTCCCACCCCCAGGACCGCTCCCAAAAGATTGGCCCCGCAATCCCCCAGCATCCCTTCGGCATCCAGGTCCCAGGGGGCCACCACCAGGGCCGCCGCCAGCCAGGGGAGAAGCAGGCGGAGCATCTCCGGCTGGGGCGCGCTGAAGAGAAGCAGCAGGGAGCCGCCAAAAAAAAGTTTCAGGGCCCGCCCCGGGCGCCGATCCAGAAGATTCAAGCCGTTGGCCGAAGCCAGGACCAGGAGCAGGGCGGCAATTTTATGGGGCCAGGAGCTCTCCAGCAAGCCGCAAAAGGGAGCCGCCGCCAGGGCCATGGCGGCGATCTTCAACAGCCCGGAAGTAATCCGCCCCTGAAGGCCGGAGCGCAGGTGCCCCTGAAAGCCGGAGACCTCGTCTTCCAGGAGGTCATCCCAGAGGCCCGAAAAGGCTACGCCCAGAAAGGCCAGGTCGGCGGTGAGGGCCAAAGGGATTGACCGCCCGCTCCAAGCCGGCAGCACCACCGCGGGCAAGTGGCCGATAATCAGCACCGGCCCCAGGGCGGGAGCCACCGGCCGGCCCCGGTAGTTTTTTTTCACCAGGCCGCGCCCCCGGTAAAGCTTCACCACTCCGGAAGCCAGGAAGCCGGTCCAGAGAGAGACGGCAGCCAATACTAGCGGCTCCACAGGAAAGCCCCCTTGAAGAAGAGGTCCCGGCGCCGCCACAACTCCCGCAACACCGCCCGCAGCTGGCGGCCGCGATGCAGGAAGGAGGCCAGGTCCCTCCCCCTTTCCCGGTGGTTCATGGCCGTCTCCACCTCCACCAGGGCGGAGCCGCTGCGCAGGGCGTCGATGGTCAAGGCTACTTCCAGGCCGAAGCCGCAGGGAATATGCCGCAACTGCTCCAGGAGTTCCCGTCTCAGCACCCGCTGCCCGGAAAGAGGCTCCTCCAGCCGGGCCCCGGTACAGATCCTGATGGCCCAGGAGGCCAGCCTCTTGACCATCCCAAAGCCCCCCCGCCGCCTCCCGGCGGGAAACCGGGCCACCGCCATGGCCGCACCGCCCTGCAAGACGGGAGGAAAGAGTTTTTTCAACTCTCCCGCAGTCGCCCCCAGATCGGCGTCCACCAGGGCGACAACGGGGGCCTCCACCTGCCGCAGGCCGTGCAGCACCGCCGCGCTCTTGCCCCTGTTTTGCTCCATTCTGATTACCCGGGCCCCGCTGCGGGCGGCGGCGCCGGCGGTTCCGTCCGTGGAGCCGTCGTCCACCACCAGCACCTCCCCTACCTCCTCCAGCTTGAGCAGAGCCTCCACGGTGGCGCCGATCCGCGGGGCTTCGTTAAAGGCGGGAATAATCACGGAGATTCCGGCCACAAGATCCTCCCTCCCCCTATCCGGCCCTAGGGGGCGACGGGCGGCAGCAGCCCTGTGCGCCGGGGACCAAAGCCGTAGTAGCCGCTGTTGCCGGTGAGCAGGATCTCCAGCAGAGCCAGCTGCCCCCAAAAAGTATTGATGTTGTCCACGATCCGGGCCTTTCCCGGGTCCGGGGGAAGAAGGGGGAGGTTCTTTTCGTCCCACGGGTAGGCGGCCACTATCTCCTCTTTCCAGGCCCGGATCCGGTTCCAGGTGCGGTAATCTTCCTGGGCGGACTGGTATTGCATCATCAAGATCAGCCACTCCGGCTCGATAACCGCCTCCGCCTCCAGGCCCGTTACCACGAAGCCGGCCTCCGCCAGCCGGGCTCCTGTGGGCCCCTCTTTCAAAATGGTTTCCAGCTCCCCGGGCCACCCCCCCGTTGCTTCGGGCCACACCGCCAGCACCATCTCCGCCCCGCTGGAAGCCAGCAGGTTAAAGAGCGGCATCGCCGCTTCCTCCGACCGGGCCAAGAGCAGCAGCTTCTTCCCCTCCAGGGCCCCCCGGTAGCTGCGCCAGAGCACCGGCCTCACTTCTTCCCAGCGCTCCAGGTTTTCACCCTGCTGGCGCAACTCCTCTTTGAGGCGATTCATCTCCTTTTCCAGGCGTTCAATGACTTCCCGCTGGTTGGAGACCAGGAAATCATCCCCAAAAGAGACCCCGATGAGAATGCCCAGGGCCAGAGCCAAAAAGATGCCCGCCACGGCCACAAGATATTCCCGGTAATCAAACAAGGGCGCCACCGACCTTCATGGCAAGTACTTGCCGTTATTCCTCTTCCCTCAGGGAGAGAGCATAAAGCGGTAGAGCACCAGCCGGATCAGGTGCTGCACCTGGGGCGAAAAAGTAATCAGGGCCAGCAGGGGGACCAGGCCGGCGGCCACCACCATGGGAATGAAGGACCTGGGAGGCCGCGCGCGGTAAAGGCGGCTTACTCCCTTGGCGTCCAGGAGGCGATCCCCCACCTTCAGCCGGACCAGGAAGGTGCTGGACATCCCCCGCCGCCCCTTCTCCAGGAATTCCACCACCGAAGTATGGGTCCCAATAGCCACAATGAGCTCCGCTCCCAGTTCATAGAGCAGCAGCAGGGCGATATCTTCGCTGGTGCCGGGGGCGGAGAAAAGCTTGTACGGCAAGCCCAGCCGCTCCAGGCGCTCTCTTCCCGGCGCCCCTCTCCCGTCGGCGTATTCGTGCACCACCCGCTCCCGGGCCTCCCGGAGCGCCCGGTCGCCGACGCTGTCCATGTCGCCGATGACCAGGTCCGGGCGGAACCCGAACTCCCGCAAGGCATCCGCTCCCCCGTCAACTCCCACCAGAACCGGCTTCTTATCGCGGATATAGTTGCGCAGGGCCTTTAAATCCTCCCGGTAGCCCTTTCCCCTGATCACCACTACGGCATCCCGACCCGCCACGGGGATCTGCAACTTCGGAAGAGGAAGGTCCCCGGTAACCAGCCGGCGCTCCCGGTAAGCATAATGCAGCGTATTCATAATAAAGCTGTCCACCAGCGCGCCCTGGGCCAGCAGCGCCTCCCTCCGGCGCTGGTGGTACATTTCCGGGGTAACCACCTCCCCGCGGGCCACCACCTGCTTGTTGATCAGTACCTTCCCGCCGCAGACCGTAACTCGCTCCCCTTCCCGGACCCGTTTAAAAAAATCGTCCCCCAGGTTCTCCACCAGGTGGACGCCATGCTGAAGCAGTTCCTGCAGAGCTTCCGGGGGGATCAGCCCGCTGCTGAAGGAGCGGGTATTCAGGACCACCCTGGTCCCGCAGCGCAAAAGGGAGTCCGCAGAAAGCCGATCCATATCCTGGTGCTCCACCAGGGCGATCTCCCCCGGGCGCAGCCGCTGGACCAGCAGCTTGGTTTTGCGATCCTTGCGCAGCTTTCCATGATAAACAAAAGGCTGCCTGGCGGCCATAATCTTCCTTCACCCCTAAGATTTATAATACCCAATTCCCAGGGAATCATTTTTGACAAATATGACCACGAAACAGCTTTATTACGGTTTTCCTGCCAAATATATCTCTTCTCATTATGTAAACTTGCCGGCATAAATATTCCCCGGTCAGGACATTTTAGCTAGTGCCCTTTGGATTCGCGGCTGCTGTCATAAAAACACGGTAAAGGTTGATTATAACATGCATAAATTAAAACGTTATCTTCTTTGGAGCATTGTTTTAACCCTGGCCTCTTTGCTCTTTTTTTCCACCTGGCAACTGCGCTACAACCTGGTGGAAAACATCCGCCTCCTGGAAGGCGAAACACATTATGTAAACTTTCGTCTTCCTTTTGTCTACATCCAGGGAGACCGCAGCGATATTTTAAAGCTGAACGGGGACGATCTGCCCCTGGCAGCCCGGCGCATATCCTCCCCCCTTAACCTGGAAGCCCGGGGTCTGGGGAAAGTTAAGCTGGAATTCTCCTTGCTGGGCGTTATCCCGCTGCGCCAAATCACCGTAGATATCCTCCCCGAGGTCTACCTGATTCCCGGAGGTCACTCCATCGGGATTAAAATTCATTCCCGGGGTGTCGCTGTAGTGGGCTACTACTACTTCAACATCCAGGGAAGAAACCGCTCCCCCGCCCGGGAGGCGGGGATCCGGGTGGGAGATACCCTGCTGGCCATCAACGGGGAGAAGGTGGTGGATGTCAACCAGGCGGCGGAAGCCCTGGAGAAGGCGGGGGCCGGGGAGATTCTTCTTCTGGTAAATCGGGACGGGAAAGAGATGCAGATCAAGGTGCGCCCCTCCTATTCTACAGCCGACGGAGGGTACCGCATCGGCCTCTACATCAGGGATTCCACCGCCGGAGTGGGAACCCTTAGCTTCTACAATCCTTCAACCGGCCGCTACGGTGCCCTGGGCCACATTATTGTCGACTCCGACACCAATAAACCGGTAAATCTCAGCGAAGGGACCATCGTCAAGGCAAAAATTATCGATATAAAAGCGGCCCAAAAGGGCCAGCCGGGAGAGAAAACAGGAATTTTTATGGACCATGAAGAGTTCAGGGGGAAAATCGATAAAAACACCCCTTTCGGGATCTTTGGGCGGCTGGATAATTTCCAGAGCGACAATTCGCCGTACCCGGATCCCGTGCCCATGGCCCTGGCCAGCCAGGTGGAGCCCGGCCCCGCAGAGATGCTTACCGTAGTAGATGGGGAAAGGATCGACAGCTACAGCGTAATTTTGGAGAAGGTCACCCCCCAGTCCCGGCCCGGAGACAAGGGCATCGTGCTCCGGGTAGTGGATGAAGAGCTGCTCAGCCGGACGGGGGGAATTGTCCAGGGGATGAGCGGGAGTCCCATAATTCAAAACGGGCGTCTGGTGGGGGCGGTAACCCATGTCTTTATCAACGACCCCACCAGGGGATACGGCATATTTCTGGAATGGATGTACCAAGAAGCGGAATATTTAACAAATAATTAATATTTCTTTACATTACTAGAAGGTATTGGCCCTCCCTTGTCGAATTTTATTTATCGACAAAAATGAGGAGGGATTTGGAAAATGTTAAAAGTGCTGGTTGCCGATGATAACCGCGAATTTAACGAGCTTTTAACAAGCTACCTGGAGATGGAGCCCGATTTTGAAATAGTCGGTTCAGCATACAACGGAAAAGAAACCCTGGAAATGGTCAAAGAACATAATCCTGACGTGCTGCTTCTGGATATTATTATGCCGTACCTTGACGGCATAGGGGTTTTGGAGGAACTCCCCCGCCTGGGGCTGGAAAAGATGCCCCACGTTATCATGCTTACCGCCTTCGGCCATGAAAATATGACCAGAAGAGCCGTTGAACTTGGCGCATCGTATTATATTTTGAAGCCTTTTAGCATGGAGATCCTGGCGGACCGGATCCGGCAGCTGGACGGGGCCGCCGCCAGTTATACTCCCGCCCCCGCCTCCACCAGGCCGGCGGTAGTCAAGGAAAGCAGCCGGAAGATAAGCCTGGAGGAAGAGGTGACGGAGATCCTGCACCAGATCGGGATCCCCGCCCATATCAAGGGCTACCTCTACCTGAGGGAGGCCATCATCATGGTGGTGGAAGAGATCGAACTGCTGGGTTCCGTGACCAAGGTTCTATACCCCACCATCGCCCAGCGCTTCAATACCACCGCCAGCCGGGTGGAGCGCGCCATCCGCCACGCCATCGAAGTGGCCTGGTCCCGCAACAATATCGATGTTATCAAGAAATTTTTTGGCTATACCATTAAGACGGAAAAAGGAAAACCTACCAACTCCGAGTTTATCGCCATGATGGCCGACCGCCTGCGGCTGAACAACAAGCTCTATTCCGTCAACTGAGGGCTTGAACAGCAAGCTCTAATCTGCCAACTGACAGGCTGACCGACACTTATTTTCTACCGGCGGGCTGCCCAACAAAGTTCTATCCCAGCAACGGGCGGGACCGAAGGAGGTATAAATCAAAAAAACAAGGCCTTCTTTAAATAAAAGAAGGCCTTTGTTATGCGGAGCGGCTCCGCCCGGCAAATTGCTCCATTGCCTAGTCCCGCCCAGCTTCCTTTTAGGCTTCAACCGATCGGGCAGCTTGCCCCGCCCGTGGTACCTTTATATAGTCCCGCCCGGCATCCATGTCCGGAATTTGCCGCCGCCCGGGTCCCGCCTGCCTCCCGCGGCAGGATATGCTGACGGGGGCCTGGATGAGGCTCACGGCAGCCCCATCTTATTCATCTTGACGTACAGCCACGAGCGGCTCATGCCCAGCAGCCGGGCCGCCTTGCTCCGGTTGCCGCCGGCCTGGCGCAGCGCCTCCAGGATCGCCTTCCGCTCCAGGTCGTCTTTTTTGCGGCGGTAAGCCAGGGGGTCGAGCTCCGCCTTCTGCCCGCCTCCGCCCTCCCGGGAGAGGGCGGTACGGCCCTGAAGCAGCTGCGGCGGCAGGTGCTCCACCTGGATGGTATTCCCCGTGGTAAAGTTCATGGCCCGTTCGATGATATTCTCCAGTTCCCGGACGTTCCCCGGCCAGGAATAGTCCTGGAGCAGGGAGAGCACCTCCGGGGAGATCTCCGTTACGGAGATGCCGAAGATGCTGTTATACTTGCGCAAGAAGAAGTGCACCAGGGGGAGGATGTCCTCGGGCCGCTCCCGGAGAGGAGGAATGGGCAGGGTGATAACATTCAGGCGGAAGAATAGATCTTTGCGGAAGCTGCCTTCCCGGACCTTGCGCTCCAGGTCCTGGTTGGTGGCGGCGATGACGCGGATATCCACCCGGATGGTTTTCGTGCCGCCGATGGCTTCGAAGGAGTGATCCTGGAGCACGCGCAGCAGCTTCCCCTGTAGGGAGAGGGGCATATCGCCAATCTCGTCCAGAAAGAGGGTCCCCCCGTGGGCCAGCTGGAAGCGGCCCGGCTTCCCCTCCTTCTGCGCCCCGGTGAAGGCGCCGGGGGCGTAGCCGAAAAATTCCGATTCCAGCAGGCTTTCCGGAACGGCGGCGCAGTTAATTTTCACAAAAGGCCCCGCCCGCCGGGGGCTGGCCTGGTGAATGGCTTGGGCAAAGAGCTCTTTCCCCACCCCGCTCTCGCCCAGGATCAGCACCGTGGACTGCCCCCGGGCCGCCTGGAGGGCCTCCCTTTTCAGGCGCTGCATGGCCGGGTTGATGGTAATAATATCCTCAAACTGGTAGGGCTTCTCCTCCACGCGGGCCTTTTTCAACTCTTCCTGGAAATGCTCCAGGCGGCTGCTCATGGCCTCCAGCCGGCGCGCCAGGCGGCGAAGCTCGTCTACCCGGCGGAAGCTGATCTTGCCCACGGCGCCGATAATCTGTCCCTCCCGGACCACGGGGAGGCGGGAAACCACGTAAGGATTGCCGTCGATAAACTGGATATCGTTCAGTTCGGGAATCCCCGTCTTGCTCACGATATGCAGGCGGCTGTTCTCCAGGACCGAGTCCACTGGGCGGCCCAGAATCTCCTCCTCCTTGACCCGCATAAAATCCAGGAAGATGCGGTTGGCCAGGAGGATCTTCCCCTGGTGATCCACCACCACCAGGGCATCGTAGGCGATATCGAGAACCGTTCTCAAGGTCTGGTTGATCCCCTTAACGCTGTTCAACTCCATGGCCACCTGCTCCAGCTCCGTGATATCCTGGAAGATGGCGATTCCGCCCACCACCCGGCCCCCGTCGATCACCGGCGTCTTGTTGACCACCGTCACCGCCCGGTTAAAGTTGTACTTCACCCCCACCTCCACGGCGCCCTTTTGCAGGAGCGCCTCCATGCCCAAGCCCGGAAAGACCCGGTCCGCGGGGCGCCCGCACAACTCTCCGGACTCGATGCCCAAAAGCTTTTCGGCGGCCGGGTTTATGAATTGAATCCGACCGCCCTCATCCACGGAAACCAGCCCGTTGTGCATGGCATTGTACATGGCCCTTAAGTGGGCATTAAGGCGCTGCTCCTCTTTAAACAGAGAGGTGATCAACTCCACTTTGGTAAAAAGGCCCACCACGTTGTCATCGCCGTCCACCACCACCCCGGTGCCCACGGGAACCCGGCGCACCAGTTCGATCACTTCGCTGTAAGAGAGATCCTTGGATACTTTGACAACGTTGGGATTGAAGAAGTGTTCCACTTGTTCATCCAGGCTATGGCCGTTCAAGAGAGCATCGTAGAGGTTTGTCTTGGTGAAGATGCCGGAGAGATTCCCTTTCCCGGTCAGTACCGGCAGCCCGTCTTTCTGGCTGCTGCGCAAAAGCTGCAGGGCTTTGCGGAGCGTATCCTCGGGGTGCAGCACGGCGAACCGGCGGGTCATCATATCTTCCAACCGCACCGTTCTCCCCCCGCTTTTGTTAAGGGATTTATAAATTTTTCTTAAAGCGTTCCGCTCTCTCCAGAAGGCTCTCCCCGTGCCGGAGGCTGATGGGATCGGCGCTGCCGCCGTCCAGCATCCGGGCCAGTTCCTGCTTCCGCTCCTGGTCTTCCAGGGCCTTGATGCGGGTTACGGTCCGTCCCTCCCGCTCTTCCTTGTAGATCATAAAATGCCCTTCGGCCATGGCGGCAATCTGGGGGTTGTGAGTTACGCAGATCACCTGGTGGTGGCGGGAAAGATGGGCCAGGCGCTCGGCCACGGATTGGATCACTACTCCTCCGATGCCGGCGTCGATCTCGTCGAAGATGAGGGTGGGAACCCGGTCCTGCTGGGCCAGGATGACCTTTATGGCCAGCATCACCCGGGACATCTCCCCCCCGGAGATAACCTTGGCCAGGGGCTGGACGGGCTCCCCCAGGTTGGCGGAGAACATAAATTCCACCCGGTCCACCCCTTGGGGGGCAACCTGCTCCCGCTCCTTGAGGCGGATTTCAAACTGGGCCTGGGGCAGGGAAAGCTGGTCCAGGGATTCCCGCACCGCCGCCGAGAGCCTTGCGGCGGCTTCCAGCCTGAGTTGTTGCAGGCGGCGGGCGGCGCCGGATAGCTCTTCCTCCAGCCCGGCCAACTCCTTCTCCAGCTTTTCCGCCTCGGCGGCGCTGTTCCGGAGGCGTTCCAGATCTTCGCCCACCTGCCTGGCAAAGGCGATGACCTCCTCTACGGTAGAGCCATACTTGCGCTTGAGGGAGCGGATCTGGCTCAAGCGCTCCTGGACCGCCGCCAGTTCGCCGGAATCGAAGGAGACCCGGTCGCGGTAGTCCCGGAGATCGTAGGCGGCCTCCTGGAGTTGGGTCACGGCGCTCTCCACCAGGCCCACGGCCTGCTGGAGGCCGGGATCAATGGCGGCGGCCTCTTGGAGAGCGCTCAAGGCGCCGCTCAAGCGATCCAGCAGGGCCGGCCCCAGACCGCTGCCGGCAAAGATCTCGCTGTAGGCCCCCTCCACCAGGGACTGCAGCTTCTCGGCGTGGCTGAGCAGCTTCTCCTGCTGCAGCAACTCCTCCTCCTCGCCGGGGGTCAGCTTTGCCTTCTGGATCTCCTCCAGCTGGTAGACCAGCAGATCCATCCGCCGCTCCCGCTCGGCGCTGTCCCGGCCCAGGGCTTCCAGGGCGCTGCGGCAGGCCTGGCGCTGCCGGTAAAGGCGGGCCACCTCCTCCCGCTGCCGGAGGAGCGGCTCCCCGCCGTAGGCGTCCAGGAGCTGCAGCTGTTCCTCCTCCCGCAGCAGGGACTGGTGCTGGTGCTGACCGTGCAGGTCAATGAGGTAGCGCCCCAGTTCCTTCAGGAAGGAAACGGGCACGGCGCGGCCGTTGACCCGCCCCACGCTTCTCCCGCTTCGGGAAAGCTCCCGGCCCAGGATGAGCAGATCATCGGGAGCGATGCCGGCGGATTCCAGGAGGGCGTCCATCTCGGGGCGCAAGGCGGGAGAGACCTGGAAGAGACCTTCGATCACCGCCGTCTCCGCCCCCAGGCGGACCTGCTCCGCGGCGGCCCGCTCGCCCAGGAGCAGGCTGATGGCCCCGATAACAATGGATTTCCCCGCTCCCGTTTCGCCGGTAAGGACATTCAGCCCGGGCACGGCTTGCCAGGTCAAATTTTCAATTAAGGCAAAATTGGCAACCTTTAATTCCAACAGCATAATTCTTCTCTCAAGGGCCCCCTCCCCGGCTAGCTTTTTAGCTTCTGGTGCAGCAAGGTATAGAAGGAACTGTCGGCGAAGCGGACCAGCTTGACCCTCTTCTCGGCCCGGCGGACTACCACTTCGTCCCGGTCCTCCAGCACAAATCCCACCTGGCCGTCTACGGTCAGCACCGCCTGGGCCTTTCCGGACCGATTGCGCAGCATGATCTCATCCCCGCCGGTGGTAATTACCGCGCGGCTGTACAGGCTGTGGGGGCAGATGGGATTGATCAGCAGCAGGTCCAGGGAGGGGTTGACAATAGGTCCTCCCGCGGAGAGGGAATAGCCGGTGGAACCGGTAGGGGAGGCGACGATCATGCCGTCGCCGCGGTAGCTTTCCAGAAAATTATCGTTGATATAGGTTTCCAGCCGGATAATTCGCGACAGGGGGCCGCGGGAGATGACAATATCGTTCAAAGCCGTATAGCTGCCCAGAACTTCGCCCTTTCGCCGCAGGGCGGCCTGGAGCAAAATCCTTTCGCTGCAATGATAGTCCCCTTCCACCAGGAGGCGCAGGTAGCGATCCATGGAATCCACTTCGATCTCCGCCAGAAAGCCCTTGGTCCCCACGTTGATGCCGAGAATGGGCACCTCCCAGCGGAAAAGCTCCCGGGCCACCCGCAAGATGGTCCCGTCCCCGCCCACAACGATGATCAAGTCCACCCGGCCGGCCCAATGGGCCAGGGTCTCGTGCAGGGGAGCCTGTCCATAGATGCTGGTTTCCTTGGACCCGGCCACAAGCAGGGGTATCCGGCGGGAGCCAAAAAAATCCTCAATCTGCCGGGTCACGGCAGCGGTATTCTCTTTTTGCCAGTTGGGTACGACCCCGATTCCTTTCATCAGTTCCCTCCTGCAAACAACAAGCGGTAGAGAAAGGCCACCCCCACCGCAATCAACAGCAGCAGACCCAGCTGCAGCAAGCGGTTCTCCTTTACGGAGACCTCCCCCGGGGAGAAATGGATCAACTGAAAGCGCTCCCTCTCTTCATCAAAAAGCAATATGCCCGCCGGCTGGAAGAGAAGATAATCCAGGAGCAGTTCCCGACGCATCGCCGCCGAAGAGGGGGGAGCGGCACTCCGGCGCTTGATCTTAACCAGATAGTTTTTGCCCCGGTACGAAGCCATGAAGCCGCCTTCGTGCACAAAACGGCGCTCTTTATCCTCTACGCTGTAGACCACGGGCACCACCCGGTGATGTTCGTCGACGGTGTAGCCCTGGGCCTGCAGGAGCCGGGAGGCCACCTGCTCCTTACGGCTCAGGGGCCGAAAGGCTCCGGGACGGGAACGGCGCTGAGATTTTCTTTTTTGCCTTATATAATAAGCCAGGTAGCCTCCGATCAGCAAACCCAGCACCAGGTAATCGGACCAGTGCAAGCGCTCACCACCAGATTATTTCGCCGGAAAGGCGCCGAATCCTCTACCCTTCTCCGGGCTTCACCGCCCGGGAGACGACCTCCTCCAGGGAGGGGAGTTCCGCTTCGGGGCGGACGGTCAGGTAGAGGAAGAATTCCCGGTTGCCCCGAGGGCCCGGCCAGCGGGAGGGGACCAGTCCGGCGCAGTAGTAGCCCTGCCCCCTGGCAAATTCCACCAACTCCAGCAAAACCGCCCGGTGCACGGCGGGATCCCTGATTACTCCCCGGCCTCGGCTGGCTTCCGCGCGCCCCGCTTCAAACTGGGGCTTGACCAGGGCCAGGACCCGGTCCACCCCGGCGGCCTTCAATACCGGGAGCACCAGGCGCAGGGAGATAAAGGAGACATCCACGGTGGCCAGGTCCGGGGTCCGGGGCAGCTGCTGGGGCTGGAGGTGGCGGACGTTAAACCGCTCCATCACCGTCACCCGGGGATCCCGGCGCAAGCGCCAGTCCAGCTGGCCGAAGCCCACATCCAGGGCGATAACGTGGAGTGCTCCCTTCTCCAGCAGGCAATGGGTAAAACCGCCCGTGGAGGCCCCTACATCGAGAACTATCAACCCTTCCACGGAGAGCCCCAACTCCTCCAGGGCTCCCTCCAGCTTCAGACCGCCCCGGCTCACGTACGGGTTGGCGGGCTCCCGGAGCTGGATGAAGGCTTCCCGGGAAACCAGGGCCCCGGGCTTGTCGCAGACCTGCCCCTCCACCAGGACCCGCCCGGCCATGATCTCCGCCCGGGCGCGGCTGCGGCTGGGAGCCAGGGACCTTTCCACCAGCAGTTCGTCCAGCCTGGCCCGCCGATTCTTTTCTCTCAAAGGGATCGCTCCACCTTTTGCTCCTGCAGAAAGCGGGAGGCCGCCCGGTAGATGCCCTCGCTGTCCAGGCCGTATCGGGTCAGGAGCTCCTGCCGGGACCCCTGTTCCACGAACCGGTCCTGGATGCCCAGGCACTTGACGGGCCGGCTTAGCCCCTCCTGCTGCAGCAACTCCATAATGGCGCTGCCGAAGCCGCCGGCCAGGATGTTTTCCTCCACGGTTATTACCCGCGGGCAGCGGCGGGCCCAGTTGAGAATCAACTCCTCGTCCAGGGGCTTTACAAAGCGGGCGTTGATTACCGCCGCCTTGATTCCCCGCCAGAACAGCTTCTCCGCCGCCCGGAGGGCGGCATTGGCCACGGTGCCGGCGGCCACAATGAGGAGGTCATCCCCCTCTCGCAGCAGCTCTCCCTTGCCCCAGGGCAGCGGCTCCGGCTCCGCCAGGGCCACCCCCTCCCCGCTCCCCCGGGGATAGCGGATTGCCGCCGGCCCCTCCTTCCTTGTCAAGGCGGTGTAAAGCATCTGCTGCAGTTCATTTTCGTTCCTGGGAGCCATGATGCTCATATGGGGGGCCAGGCGCAGGTAGCTCAGGTCAAAGATCCCCTGGTGGGTCTCCCCGTCTTCACCGGTGATCCCGGCCCGGTCCACAGCGAAAAGCACCGGCAGCTTCTGCAGGCAGACATCATGAAGGATCTGGTCAAAAGCCCTCTGCAAAAAAGTGCTGTAGATGGCCACCACCGGCTGCAAACCTTTGCAGGCCAGGGCCGCCGCCAAGGTTACTGCATGCTGCTCGGCAATGCCCACGTCAAAGAAGCGGTCGGGGAAGGCGTCCCGGAAGCGATCCAGGCCCGTTCCCGAAGCCATGGCCGCCGTGATGGCCACGATATTCTTATTTTCTTCCGCCAGGCGCACCAGGGTCCGGGAGAAGACCTCAGTGTAGCAAGGCCCTCCTCCCTTATCCTTTAAGGGGCAGCCGTTCTCCAGGTCGAAGGGGCCGACCCCATGGAAATACTCCGGCGACTTCTCGGCATAGGGGTAGCCCTTCCCTTTTTCGGTCACCACGTGAACCAGGATGGGCCCCTTCATCTGGGCGGCGCGGCTGAATACCTGCTTCATGGACGCGATATTGTGCCCGTCCACGGGACCCAGGTAAGTAAGTCCCAACTCCTCGAAAATCATGCCCGGGAAAACCAGGTACTTTAGCCCGCCCCGGAGCCGCTCCGCCGTGCGCACCATTTTCTTCCCCAGCACGGGAATGTACTTGTCCAGGGCATTCTCCACATTGCTTTTTAGTTTAAAGTACTTGGGGTGGGAACGGATTCGGCCCAGGTAGGCGGACATCCCGCCCACGTTGGAGCCGATGGACATCTTGTTGTCGTTCAGCACCACCAGGAGATCCGCCTTTATATGGCCGGCGTGGTTCAGGGCTTCGTAAGCCATGCCCCCGGTCAGGGCGCCGTCCCCAATCACGGCCACAATCCGGTAGTTTTCCCCCCGCAGGTCCCGGGCCTTGGCCAGGCCCAGGGCCGCGGAGATGGAGGTGCTGCTGTGGCCGGTGCCGAATGGATCGTGCTCGCTCTCCGAGCGCTTGGGAAATCCGCTTAGCCCGTTAAGGCGCCGCAAGCTGGAAAATTGATGAAGCCGGCCGGTTACTATTTTGTGGGTATAGCTCTGGTGCCCTACATCCCAGATTATATGGTCCCGGGGACTGTCAAAAGTGCTGTGCAGCGCCAGGGTCAGCTCCACTACCCCCAGGTTCGGCGCCAGGTGCCCCCCGTTTTCGGATACCACCCGGATCAACAGCTCGCGAATTTCTCCAGCCAGCTGTTCCAGCTGCGGCACGGTCAATTTTTTCAAGTCTCCCGGGAGGTCCAGCCGGTCCAGCAGGGTTCCCATAGCCGCTTCACCTCGAATCCCTTCTGCGGAGAGCCATCGAATCAAAGGGGCTTTCCAGTTTGGTTATAATTTTTCCTACCAGTAGTATTATATCAGTACAGTAGTTAATGGCTATGGCTTTCCCCCAGGCCTTTCCGCCCACGGTAAGGGCGGCCACCAGGGCCGTGAGTATAATGCCCAGGGCCAGTTCGGAAAGCCCGGGAAACGCCGCCACCAGCTTGACGACAATTAAAGCGGTAATGGTTCCGCTGACGATGCCGCTGATATCCCCCACCACATCATTGCAGAAATTGGCCACCTGGTCGGCATGCTTCACAAGGTAGACCGCCCGGCGAGCTCCCGGAACCTTGCGGGAAGCCTTGGCGTTCAGCGGGACTTCGCTGGCCGCTGCGGCGGCGGTGCCCACCAGGTCAAAAGCTATTCCCATAAAGATGACTAGAAACAGGATTAGCAGGGCTGGCAGCAGGGAAGTGTAGCGGGTAAAAAAAATGTAGCTGACGAATCCGAGGATTACAGCCAGCACGAAAGTCCACAGGGTGATGGAGATTATCCAGCGGAGGCGCTGGCCATTTTTACTGGACTTGGCCATTAAACCAAAACCCCATTTTACTGGAACCGCCTAAAAATGCGGCTAAACATTAAGTGGCAGCATCCCAGGTAAACTTTGCGGCTTAGGTCCAGTAGGATTTCCCGAATAATCGCCTGCCGTCACCGAGCAGGTAGTTCCCTTTTAAGATTATTCCTGCCGTGTTGCCATCGGCAGAGCTGGATTGCCACTTAGCTCGCACTTTAATCCCTGGGATACCTCTCTTCCGAGAACAGTCTAGGAGTTTTCCTCACTGGCCCGTCCCTCTCCTAGCCTCTTTTGCAAAGGGGGTTTCAGAAAAGCTTTCCTCCACCCACTTCACTCAAGGCAGGCTACACTGTACACAGCTATTAACCGCATACAGGTTCTACCCAAGCAGTAGTCTTTTGTATTTAAACAATCCACCACCAACTTGGGTCTCCGCGGAGGCAGGGTCAACGCCTACATGCCTTTGTAGATCGCCCCGTCCTCCTTAACTCCCAGCACCAGCTCCCGACTGGGCTTCGGCAGCCAGCACCAGGAACTTCATCGATGTGCCCTTAACGGATTTTTAGGCCCGTTTTCGGAAAGGCGGTACCAACTAGAATACTGCACCACTTATGTTTAGCCTTTCGTAGCAATTATTATAGCATAACCAAATCTTTTTAACAACATCTGGTGCCTGGCACGTCAACTTTGTCAACTTTATGGAATTTTCAGACAGTATTGTCTGTAATCAACTTATAAACCGCTTGCCTGCTGAGGGAAATGTTGGCCCCTACTTCTTCAAAAGTATATCCTTTTCGGCGGGCCTGCAGGATGTAGTCCCTTTTGATGGCATTCAAATGCCTGGATCGGACGCCTCTTTTAATCATTTTATACTCGTCAAGGCTGGAGCAGCAGCGCAACAGGATCCGGTCCAGTTCCTTCGCCCGGGGATCCTCCTTTTCCGGCGGGGTATCTGCTGTCGTTTCTTCCGGATATGCGCTACAAGCCGCCGTTTCTTTCTGCAGTTGCTCCAGGGAGAAGTCGCTGGAGTAGACCCGCTTCCTGATTTTGTCATCCAGCAACTCCCCCATTAGCTGGCGGTATTTGAGCACCCCTTCCTGTCGGTTGTGGGAGAGCAGGCCCAGGATCAAGCCGGTATCTACAAAACCGGTCTCGCCATAGCGGTAAAAACGATCGCTGGACCAGGGATACTCGCTTGCCTCGGCTACCAGGTTGGCTCTTACGGGATTTTGATGAATATAGCGCAGGACGGTAATCAGGTAAAGCTCGTCCAGGACCAGATAGGCTTTGTATCTTCCCTGGAAAACATGTCCTTTTCTGTTGTTTGCGTTGTTGTAGTGCAGGGCAAAGCGGGTATTGATCTGGTGCATAATGGTCCGGAGGGGGGATTTTTTTATTTGCAGGAGAAGGTGGTAGTGGTTGTTCATCACCACATAGCCGAAGGTATTAAAATCATACTTGTCAGCCGCTATCTTCAAGGTGTCGATGAAGTATTTCTTCTCTTTATCCCGCTGGAATATTTTCTCCTGGTTGTTTCCTCTTTGAACAACGTGATAGCAGGCCCCGAAAAATTCAATTCGCGGCCCCCTACCCAAAACTTTCACCTCCTAAAAGGTAAAGAAGCCCCGGCGGCAGCGCCCAGGCAGGGCGCTGCCGCCGAGTCGCCAATCTTTACGGGTTTTGCATTTCGCAGGCCATCACGGTATGTTTACATAAAACAATGGTGGTAACGGAGCCCACTCCGCCCGGCACGGGAGTGATTTTATCCACGATGGGCTCGACCTCCGCTGTGTTGACATCCCCGCAGTACTTGCCCGGGTTGTCGGGATCGGGGTTGATCCCCACATCGATGACAATCTGGCCGGGCCTAACATAACTGCGGTCAATCATTTTGGCCCTGCCCACGGCAGCCAGCAAAATATCCGCGCCGGAGCAGATCTGGGGTAGATTTTGGGTCCGGGAATGGCAAATGGTAACGGTGGCGTGCTCCCGCAGCAGCAGCATGGCCAGCGGCTTGCCGACCACCAGAGAGCGCCCGACCACCACAACGTTTTTCCCCTTTAAGGGAATGTCGTAATATTTGAGGATGTCCATGCAAGCGGTAGGCGTGCACGGGGGAAAACCGGTTAAGTCGTCGGCAAATACCTTTCCCGCGCTCCCCAGGGTCATGCAATCGACATCTTTCTCTACCGGGATCAAGGAGCGAATCTTTTTTTCATCCAGGTGCTTGGGCAGGGGAGCAAACATCAAGATGCCGTGTATATCCTTGCGCGCCCCTACCTCCACGACTGCTTTTTCAAAAGCTTCCTGGCTAACATCCTCAGGGTATTCAAAAACCTCGTAAGCCAAGCCCACGGAATCGCAGGTTTTTTTGGCGCCGCCTTCATAAAAAAGATCGTCGGGGCGGGCTCCTACCCGCATAATGCCCAGCTTGGGAGTAATGCCCCGCTCTTTTAAGGCATTAACCCGATTAATTAAATCTTCTTTCATGGCATCGGCCACCGGTTTTCCCTTTAAAAGCTCTCCCATGTTAAACCTCCTAATTTATTAATGGGATTATTTTTTATTGGAATCTCTCTTTTGAAGATTAGGCCTGTACATTCTTGGCCCAGCCTAGATGGCTTAACTTTCCAGCCCCGTAAACTGCGGGACTACTTCAATTGATCGATCACCTGCTGCAAGGTGGCATCGGCTATTTTGCTGCCCTCTTCCAGGAGAGTTTCCATCTCCTTCTTTGTCTTCTCCAGGAACTCCTGGTCTTTTTTGATGGCGCCCAGGTTGATCAGCACATTTAAATAACCGCTAATCAAAGCGGCTTTCATAAAAACAACCCCACAGCCCACGTCGGAGATGGCCAGCCTGCTTCCGATCTGCCCCATTCTTTCATGGATTTTGATCCCGGCATAAGCCTTGCGCATGATCTCCAAGGGAACTGAACAGGCAACAATGGAGCACTCCTCCAGGGTTTTGGCCTTCAACTCCGCCTGCTCAGGGGTATCCTTGGGCATCCCGTATGCCTTGGACAAGGGTTCAAATACCTCGGCATCCTTGTCAACCAGGGCCTTAAGCTCATCGATGATCTTGTAGCCCTGATCCAGCAGTTCCTTTACTTCGTCTTCCACGTCGGCATATTTCTTCTTCCCAACGGTCAAATTGCCCACCATGTTGGACAAGGCCATCCCAATTGCTCCTCCCAGGGCCGCCGCACCGCCCCCCCCGGGAACGGGAGCCTTTGAAGCCAGAACATCCAGGAAATAATCACAGCTTTTCTCTGTCATGCCCATGGAGTATAACCTCCTTACTATATATATTTCTTAATTCTATATTCCCCTCCCAATGTTCAGATTCCTTCAAATTATTGCAATTTAAAGCCGTCTGTGTAATATTAATATTTATCCAATATTATTTAAGTGTTCGCTACATTTATTCCGAGACGCCGTCACGTCCAATTTGTGAATAAAGTTGACAAAGTTGACGTGCCAGGCACTCTAAGAAGTGCGGGTGGCCAGATATTGGGCGATTTGGCGGAGGGTGTCGGTGGGGCGGGGAAGGCGGTCCAGATGGGAGAGGGCCTGGCGGTACAGGTCGGCAACCTTAGCCCGGGCGGCGTCAACGCCCATCAGAGCTGGGTAGGTGGCTTTGGCCCGGGCCTGGTCTGCGCCGGTGGGCTTCCCCAGCTCCGCCGCCGTCCCCTCCAGGTCCAGGAGGTCGTCGACGATCTGAAAGGCCCAGCCCAGGGCGGAGCCATAATCGGAGAGGGCTTCCAGCTCAAGGGGGGAGGCTCCCGCAGCATAGGCGCCGCAGCGGACCGCCGCCCGCAGGAGGGCCCCGGTTTTCTTCCTGTTCATCAGCTCCAACTCCTCCAGGCTTAGGGAGGCTCCTTCCCCTTCCAGGTCCAGGACCTGCCCGCCGATCATCCCTTCCATGCCGGCGGCCCGGGCCAGCTCCCGGGTAATCTGGAGCGCCGCCCGCTCCCGCCCCTGTTCCAGCCCAAAGGAGGAGAGCAGCTCGAAGGCAAAGGTCAGCAGGGCGTCCCCGGCCAGGATGGCCATGGCCTCCCCAAAAGCCCGGTGGCAGGTGGGCAGCCCCCGGCGCAGGTCGCTGTTGTCCATGGCGGGAAGGTCGTCGTGAATAAGGGAATAAGTATGAATGCACTCCACGGCGCAGGCCACCTTAAGGACTCCTTCCCCCCGCTCTCCCATAGTCTCCGCCGCAGCCAGGGTCAGGATGGGCCTTAAACGCTTACCGCCCGCCCGCAGGCTGTAGTTCATGGCGGCATACAATGCTTCGGGATGCCCCCGGCCGGGAAGAAGCTTTTCCAGGGCCCGGTTTACCCTTTCCCGCTGCCGCTCCAGGTATTGTTCAATACTCGCTTCCGTGGTCATCGTCTTCTTCGTCTGCCTCCAGTCCCGGCACCTGCTCCTCCTTGAGCAGGTACTCCACCCGGTACTCAATTTCGGCCAGTTTCGCCCGGCAGTAGCGGGAAAGTTCGATCCCCTCCTGGAAGCAGGAGAGGGCTTCCTCCAGGGGTATATTTTCGTCCTCCAGGCGCTGCACCACCTCTTCCAGGCGCCGAAAGGCCTCTTCGTAAGAAAGATCTTTTTTAGCTTTTGCCGACATCACCAGTCCCCTCCTCAACGGCCTCGGTTCGGCAGCGGGCCTCTCCATCCTTGAAGGTGAGCCGGAGCAAGTCCCCCACCTTCAGGCCCTTCACCGAGCGAATAATGCGGCCCCTTTCATCGCGGCAGTAGCTGTAACCGCGGTTCATCACCTTCAACGGGCTGTAGCTCTCCAGCTTGTCGTCCAGGGCGGCCAGCTTCATCCCCTTTAACTGCAGCAGGCGCACCGTTTCCTGGCGCAGGCGGCCCTCCAGGACCCGCAGCCGCTCCCGGCTGTTCTGCAGCAGCCGCAGGGGCTTCCGGTAAAAGCGGCTGCCCACGGTATAATCCAGCAACTGCTTCTCCTGCTGCAGCCGGCGCTGCAGGGCCAAGCCGGCCCGTATCCGGCACTGCTCCAGCTGCCGGATCAGATCCTCCATATCCGGCAGCGCCGCAGCCACGGCGGCCGTGGGCGTAGCCGCCCGGTAATCGGCCACGAAATCGGCAATGGTAAAGTCGGTTTCATGGCCCACGGCAGAGATAACGGGGATCCTGGAGCGGTGAATGGCCCTGGCCACCACTTCGGTGTTAAAAGGCCAAAGGTCCTCGATGGAACCGCCGCCCCGGGCAACAATGATCAGCTCGATCCCGGGATAGCGGTTAAGCAGTTCCAGGGAGCGCACGATGTCTTCCGGGGCGTCGTCCCCCTGCATCAAGCTCTCCGCCACCACCAGGTGGACGTGGGGAAAGCGCTTCTGCACCGTGGCCAGGATATCCTGCAAGGCCGCCCCCGTAGGCGAGGTAACCAGCCCGATTTTCCGCGGCAAAAAGGGGAGCTTCCGCTTGTGCTCGGCGCTGAAAAGCCCCTCCTGCTCCAGCTTCTTTTTTAGCTGCTCAAAGGCCAAAAATAACGAACCCATCCCGGCGGGCTCCATCTCCGCCACGTAGAGTTGGTACACCCCGTCGGGCTCATAGACGGAGATGTAGCCGTGCACAATAACTTCCATGCCGTTGGCGGGTTGAAAGCGGCAGCGCAGGTTTTCCCGGCGGAAAAAAACGCAGCGCAGGGTGGCGTAGCTATCTTTCAAAGTAAAATACATATGGCCGGAGCGGTGGTGCTTAAAATTGGAGATCTCTCCCGTCACCCAGAGATTGCCCAGGAAGAAATCTCCCTGGAGCAGCTCTTTTACATAGCGGGTAATTTCCGATACGGTCAATACCGGGCCGGTGTTCTTCATGCTAGCTCAACTTCTACAAAAAAAATGCATTTCCTGCTCCTGACGGAGGCGGCTTTCCCTTGGAGAGGGAGGGGGGCTGCCGGCGCAGGTCCATCTACTTCCCCACCGCCACTGGGCGCTTCTCGCCCGGGTCCGGGATGGTAGGAGGCAGCCCCCGCCAATAGACGGGTCTTGCCGCCCATGCCTTACTTTTTCAGGCCCTCCCCAGCCTCCCGGCCAGGGGCTTGATGATGCCCACAAATACCAGCCCCCCCACCAGGGCGGTGAAGAACTGGGCCGCCCAGGCGGCGTACACCCCGGGAAGGGGGAGCCCGGCGGCAAAATAAAAGCCGGCGGCGATAATCAGCGGTTTGAGCACTATCCCCAGGAGAAGAGCCAGCAGCATACGCTTAGAGAATAAAATAAACATCAGGCAATAGACAAAATTTCCGGCGGCAATGAAGGGATACATGACCGCCAGGGGCATCAGCCCCTGCACAATGGCCAGGGCCGGCGAGATGAAACTGAGCAGGGCGGCGCCGGGAAGGCCGGTTACCGCGGCGGAAAGGGCCAGGGCCAGATTGACGATGGAGCCGGTGACGTACTGAAAGCGCAGCTGCTGGGCGGCAATAATCACCGCCGCCAGCAGGGCGATCCGGGCGACCGTTTTAAGGTTGAGCACATGGCCTCCCTCCCTTCCTTAATTTTGCTTCCTTGACCGTCGGCGCCGGGAAGAAGAGGGAACAGGTCCCGGCAAGCACGGCGGCTTCCAGCTTTGTTCTATTATAGTCACCGGCCCGAGGAATAATGCATGTAAAAAGGCGCTTCTCCTTCCGGAAAAGCGCCTTGGCTTGCTTTAAAAGGGCCCGCTCCGCCTTCAGCCTTCCTGGGCCGGCAGGAGACAGCCCAAGCCGGGCAGGTCGCAGCCCAAGGCCTCCCGCATCTCCGCCCGGATCTCCTGGGGGGATTCCGCCTTAAGGGGTTTCCCCAGGGCCGCAGCCAGGTCTTTAATGATGGCGTAGTTTTCCTTGCCTGCCGGGGGAGCGAAGGCGGGATTAAGCTCCAGCAGCCTTCCCTCGCAGTTGATTACCGTCCCCGCGGTTTCGGCAAAGGTGGCCGCAGGCAGGACCACATCGGCCTTCTCCAGCTCCGGGCGCCAGAAGGAAGCCAGGACCACGGTAAAGGCTTCTTCGCCGCCGTCAGGCAGTTCCAACTCCTCCCCGTCGCCCAGCAGCAGCAGCCCCCTGATCTCTCCCCGGGCGAGGCCCTCCAGGATTTCATCCCGGGAACGTCCCCGGGCCACATGGGCCCTGCCTCCGGGAAGCAGGAGAGCGTCGACGCCCATCTCCAACAGTCCCCGGCTGTTTCCGCCCCGGTAAAGGGGAAGGATCCCTCCCTGCTCCCCTTTATCGGCCAGGCGGACCGCTTCTTCCAGCAGGGCCAGCTCCGCCGCCCCCAGGACATGGCCGTTCACAATAATCACCGGCCTCTCCGCCGCCAGGAAGAGCTCCGCCATCTCCGCCAGTCCGGCGGGATTGTCGCGCAGCATCTCCGGCAGCTGCACCAGGATCCGGTTCAACTCCTCCTCTCCCAGGGAAGTCTCCTGGCCCGGTCTCCGCAGGTAAGCCAAAAGGCCCTTCAGCGCCTCCCCGGTTTTTCCGGGATTAATGGAAACGACCACGTGGGCATCCCGATCCAGGCGCGTGGCTTCCCGGCCCAGCACGGCCACCCGGGCCCCGCGGTCCAGAGCCTGGCGAACTTTATGGGCGGCAACCGGGTAATCCCGGGGCAGGTTGGCGTCCACAATCATGACGAAATCGGCGGTGCCAACCTCTTCGTAGGAGACGAACCTCCCCGCCGGTCTCACCCCCCCGCCAAAGGGCGGTTCGGTGCTGTCGATATTTAAAGTACCCAGAACCTGGCGAGCCAGCTTTTGGGCCAGGTAGCCCTCCTCGTTGCTCAGCTGCGGGGAAACAAGAACCGCCAGACTCTCCGCCCCGTGAGCCTCCCGGACTTTCTTCAGCCCTTCCGCCGCCGCGCCCACGGCCTCCTCCCAGCCGGCTTCCTGCAAGGCGCCGCCGCGCTTGACCAGGGGCCGGTGCAGCCGCCCTGGTTCCTGTCCGAAGCGGCATTCAAAGGCGCCTTTTACGCAGAGGTTGCCGTCGTTAATCCCCTGGCGCAGAGGTGAAGTGACCCGGTTCACCCGGTCGGCCACCAGGTGCAGGTCCAGAATGCAGCCGATGCCGCACTGGACGCAGGTGGTCCGCACCACCCGGTCGTCCCTCCAGGGGCCCGGCTTCTCGAAGGGGCTCTTGGCGGTAAGGGCGCCCGTGGGACAGGCGGAGACGCACTGCCCGCAGGACTCGCAGCCGGACTCCGCCAGAGGCAGCTCCAGGACCGGCTTCACCACGGTGTTGTAGCCCCGGTTCACCAGGCAAAGGGCGTTGACCCCCTGGACTTCCTGGCAGATGCGCACGCAATTGGCACAGAGAATGCACTTGTTGGGATCATGCTGGATATAGGGATGATCCTTGCTGATGGGATAGCGCTTCCGCTCCACCCCCAGGCGCTCTGTGGAGATCTCCAGTTCTTCGGCATAGCGGCGCAGGGTGCAGTGGAAAACCTCCTGGCAGCCGCAGGAGAGGCAGCGCTTGCTCTCTTTCCGGGCCTCCTCTTCCGTCAGGCCCAGGTTGTATTCCCGGAAATCCTTTTTCCGTATCTCCGGCTCGATGTGCCGCACCGGGATGCGCTCCATCTTCTCCCGGTCGGCAAAATCCTTGGGATCCAGCTCCTCCAGGGAGCCCATGGAGCAGTTGAAGGGTTCCCTCTCGGGAACAACCTCCTGCCCCCGCAGGTAGAGATCCATGGCCCGGGCCACCTTGCGCGCCGCGCCCACGGCTTCCACCACCGTGGCGGGACCGGTAACGGCGTCCCCGGCGGCGAAAACGCCCTCCATGGGGGTGCAGCCCGTTTCGCGGCAGGCGGCCAGGTTTTTCCGCTCCAGCTGCAGGGAGCAGCACTGGGCATTCTCCAGGTCCAGGCCCTGGCCGATAGCCATGATCACATTGTCCAGTTCCAGCCGGAACTCGGAACCCTTGATGACTATGGGACGGCGGCGGCCGCTGGCATCGGGCTCGCCCAACTCCATCCGCACGCACTCGATGCCGGTAACGCATTCTTCGCCAAGAATGGATACGGGATTGGTCAGGAACTTAAACTGGACGCCTTCTTCTTCCGCTTCCTGAATCTCGATGGGGTTCGCCGGCATCTCGTTGCGGCTGCGGCGGTAGATTACGTAAACCTCCTCCGCCCCCAGGCGCAGGGCGGTCCGGGCGGCATCCATGGCCGTGTTGCCGCCCCCCACAACGGCCACCCTGGAGCCCAGCTTCGGGGGATTTCCCTCGATCACGCTGCGCAGGAATTCAATGCCGCGGAAGACGCCCGGCATATCCTCCCTTTCCAGCCCCATCCCCTGGGCCGACTGGCAGCCCAAGCCCAGGAAAACGGCGTCGTAGCTTTTACGCAGGTCCTCCAGGGTAAAATCCCGGCCCAGGATCTGTCCCAGGCGCACCTCCTTGCAGAGGCCGGCAATCAGATCCACCTCCCGGTCCAGCAGGGCCTTGGGCAGCCGGTACTCGGGAATGCCGTAGCGCAGCATCCCCCCCAGCTTGGGACCGCGGTCAAAGAGGGTAACCCGATGCCCTTCCAGGGCCAGGTAATAAGCAGCTGTCAGGCCGGCGGGCCCTCCCCCCACCACGGCTACTTCCTTGCCGGTATCGGGTTTCTTCTGGGGCACATACGAGCTTATGGCCTCCAGGTGGAAGTCGCCGGCAAAGCGCTTCAGGTCGCAGATATTGACTGGGTCATCCACCATGTTGCGGCGGCATTCCTGTTCGCAGAAACGTGGGCAAACCCGGCCACAAATGGAGGGCAAGGGCATCTTCTCCTTGATCAACTCCGCCGCCTTCTCGTACTCGCCCCGGTCGATGAAAGCGATGAAACCCTGGATGTCGATATGGGCGGGGCAGGCCAGCTGGCAGGGAGCGATACAGTCCCCGCAGTGCTCCGACATGAGCAGCTCCAGGGCCACTTTGCGCAGGGCTGTCAGTGCCTCGTTGTCGGTTACCACCTGCATGCCTTCCGTTACCGTGGTGGCACAGGCCGGCACCGGGCCCCGGGGACCACCGATATCCACAAAGCACATGCGGCACGAGCCGAAAGGCTTGATACGGGGGTCATAGCAGAGGTGGGGCACTTCAATGCCGTTGGCCAGGGCTACCTCCAGGAGGTTGCTTCCCTCCTCGGCAAGCACTTCTTTTCCATTTATGGTGATACCTACTTTTGGCATGTTTCCTCCCCCAGTTCACTTTCCTTGCTCGGGAAAAGAGCAAAATTTCCCGCTTAAGCCGTCACCCGCGGCTCAGAGATAACGGTAATGGCCTGGTACTTGCAGCTGTTTATGCAGAGGCCGCAGCGGATGCAGGTGGACTGGTCAATTTCATGGGCCTCTTTCTTCTCTCCGGAAATGGCTCCCGCCGGGCACTGCCTGGCACAGAGGGTGCAGCCCGTGCAGACCTCGGGGTCGATCCGGTATTCGATCAAGGCCTTGCACTTCTTGGCGGGACAGTACTTCTCCTTGACATGGGCGTCGTACTCCTTCCGGAAGTACTTGATGGTAGTCAGGACCGGGTTGGGAGCGGTCTGTCCCAGGCCGCAGAGGGAACCGGCCTTGATCTTCTCCGCCAGCTCCTCCAGGGTGTCGATATCCTCTTCGCGCCCCTTCCCCTCGGTAATCCGCTCCAGGATCTTGTGCATCTGGTAGGTCCCGGCGCGGCAGAAGGTGCACTTGCCGCAGGACTCCTCCTTGGTAAAGGTGAGGAAGTACTTGGCCACGTCCACCATGCAGGTTTCTTCATCCATGACCAGGAGGCCGCCCGAACCCATAATCGCTCCAATTTTCTTCAAGGACTCGTAATCCACGGGCGTATCTCCCAGTTCGGCGGGGATGCAGCCTCCGGAGGGCCCGCCCGTCTGCACCGCCTTGAAGGGCTTGCCGGTAGAGATCCCGCCGCCAATATTGAAGACAATCTCGTTGATGGTGGTGCCCATGGGAATCTCCACCAGGCCGCCCCGCCTTACCTTGCCCGCCAGGGCGAAGACCTTGGTCCCCTTGCTCTCTTCGGTGCCCAGGGTATTGTAAGCGGCGGCACCCTGGTGCAGGATCCGGGGGACGTTGGCAAAAGTCTCCACGTTGTTGATGGAAGTGGGGTGGCCAAAGAGCCCTTTCTGGGCGGGAAACGGCGGCCGGAAGCGCGGCATGCCCCGCTTCCCTTCAATGGACATCAGCAAGGCCGTCTCCTCGCCGCAAACAAAGGCGCCGGCCCCCTCCCGGATAATGATCTGCATGCTGTAATCCGTCCCCAGGATGCGTTCGCCCAGAAAACCGCGCTCCTGGGCCTGCTGTATAGCCACCTTCAGGCGGCGGATGGCCAGGGGGTACTCCGCCCGGATATAAATATAGCCGGTGTTGGCACCGATGGCGTAGCCGGCGATGAGCATGCCTTCCAGAACGCTGTGGGGGTCGCCTTCCAGAATGCTCCGATCCATGAAGGCTCCTGGGTCTCCTTCGTCGGCGTTGCAAACAATATATTTCTGCTTCCCGGGAGCCTGCCGGGTAAAACTCCACTTGGCATGGGTAGGAAAGCCGGCGCCCCCCCGCCCCCGGAGGCCCGAGCGTTTGATCTCTTCGATTACTTCCTCCGGGGTCATGGAAGTCAAAGCTTTCTTAAGACCTTCATAACCTCCCACGGCCATGTAGCTCTCTATATCTTCCGGGTCGATATGCCCGCAATTTTTAAGCAGGATGCGATGCTGCCCCTGCAGAAAGCTGTAATCGTCGGTTTCCGCGCCCTCGCCCATAATCAGGAGCTCCCGCACCGGCTTCCCCTGCTTGAGATGTTCCTCCACCAGGCGCGGCACGTCTTCGGGGGTCACTTTTCCGTACATGTAGCTCTCGCCGCCGGGCGCGATCACCTCCACCAGCGGCTCGCAGTAGCACATGCCGATGCAGCCCGTTCTTTCCAGTCTAACATCCGTGCCTTGCAGCGCCTGCTCCAGGGCGCTGTAAACCTTGGCGGCCCCGCTGGCAATCCCGCAGGTTGCCAGTCCCACTTTTACTCTGTACGGCGCACTATGCATCTTGACTTGCCCCCTTGCCTGCCGACTTTTCCTCCTCCGCCTGCCGGCGCTTCTCCTTGATTATCTTCTTGACCTTGTCCGGCGTCAGGCGGCCATGGGTCTCTTCGTTCAGGGTCATCACGGGAGCCAGGCTGCAGCATCCCAGGCAGGCCACCTTTTCCACGGTGAAAAGGCCGTCGGGGCTGGTCCCCCCGGCCTGGGCCTTGGTCTCAAACTGCAGCGACTCCGTAATCTTTTCCGCTCCGGCCAGGTGACAGGCGGTGCCGTGGCATACCTGGATCAGGTTCTTGCCGATGGGCTCCAGCCGGAACTGGGCATAAAAGGTTACAATGCTGTAGAGTTCACCCACCGGTATCCCGGAAAATTCCGCCGCTCGCTGCATCATCTCTTTGGATACATAACCAAAGGTGTTTTGAATATCCTGCAGAATGGGAATAGCGGCCCCCCTCTGCATGCTGTGACGCCGCACAATTTCCTTGATGGCAAAGACAGGGTTTTCTGCGGCCAGATTTTTCAGGTCGGTCTTTATATTGGTTTCCATAGCGCTTAACTCCTTTTTCTTCCTGGTTAATCGGGGTTAAGTTAATTAATCGAGCCCTGCATACCCCCTTTCCCTTCCGTTGAAATTCCTTGGGCCGGCCGCCTTCTCTTCTCCCGGTGCTCCCGGCGGCCGTCAGCATGTTCTAGAGGTCAAGAAACTTAAGCAAGCGGATCAAAAGGCGAGTTAAAACCTCTCAAATTTTTCTATTTCGCCATGCTTCAGAATATTTCCTCTTTGCTCCGGGGAATTAATTTATCCCCCGGCGCTCGGGTTTAATCGACGGCAAGCCTGAACGGCCAGGCCGACGGCATTGTCTCCGGCAAAGCGGGGATCCGCCCCCTTCACGGTCCACCCCTCCAAACGGGCGGCCAACCGCTCCCGGATAAAGGAGTTGGCGGCCACACCGCCCACCAGGAGGAGGGCATCATAGCGCTCCGGACTTGGAAGGGAGTTCACGGCGCTGAATAGAGAATCGGCAATGCAGGTCTCCACCGCCCGGGCCAGGTCTTCCGGGGGACAGCCCTTCTCCAGCAAACGCTGGGCGGCGCTGGCCGGGCCGGAAAAACTGATCTGCGTCCCCTTGACGGCCACGGGGAGCTTCACGGCACCTGGAGCGCCGCCCCGGGCGATCTTCTCCAGCTCCCTCCCCGCGGGAAAAGGCAGCCCCATCTTGACGCCCAGGCGATCGATAAACTGGCCGGCGTTGAGATCCTCTGTTCCCCCGATCAACTTCAGGGACAGGGTGCCGGGCGGACCTTCCAGCACCTCCAGCAGCTCCGTGGTTCCCCCGGAGAGGTGCCAGACCAGGTAGCGCCCTTCGGGAAGCCCCGCCGACCAGAGGCCGCCCATGACATGGCCCTCCTGGTGCGTGGAGGGAAGAAAAGCCAGGTCCAGGGTGCGGGCGATAATCTTCCCGAAGGCTTCGCCGACTTTGAAAACGGGCATATAGGAGCCGGCCTGGGGCCGGGGGCGGGTAGAAGCCGAGACCCCCGCCAGGGAGGCTTCCTTTAAAAAAAATGCTCCCTCAGCCCAAATTCCGGGAAGGCTTTTCAGGTGAGCAAAGACCGCCTCCGACTGGCGCAGCCCCAGCCCCCCCTTCTGGACGGGAAGCGAAAACCGCTTTTCCCAGATCAATCCCTGGCGGCCGTCCACCAGGGCCATGGAAGTAGTATAAGCGGAAGTATCAATGCCTAGAAAACACTTATTCAAACCGTTTCACCGTGGCACCGTCCAGGACTCCGTTGATAAAAGCGGCCGCATCTTCGCTGGTGCCGTATTTCTTGGCCAGTTCCAGGGCTTCGTTGATGGAAACGGCTACCGGAATCTCCGGTCGGTACAGCATCTCGTAGAGGGCCAGCCGGAGCAGGTTGCGTTCCACGGCGGAGACCCGGCTTAGGTCCCAGTTGATTAATCTCTTCCGGATTAGAGCATCGATTTCGGCCAGCTTTTCTCTTGCTCCCAAAACCAGTTCCCGGACAAATTGTTCTTCTTCAGCAGAAAGGGACACTCCCTCCAGAGCATGGCGCAAAGCCAGTTCCGGATCGCATTTTCCCAGGTCAATCTGGAACAGAGCCCTAAATGCTGTATCGCGGGCCAAACGGCGACTCAAAAACGATTACCTCCCATGAGTTGCAAATTCTTCGGTGACAGGAAAGGAACGCCGGCGGCAGGGAAGCGGCGGAGGCTAATAGTCGTCTCGGGGAGAAAAAAGGCGATCCAGCAATCCGCGCACGCCGTCGTTTAAATCCAGGCGCCATCCCAGGAAAATGCCGACTCCTACGGCAATAAGGATAAACAATGTTTTCCAGAAGCCGTACTTGAGCATCAGGACCGCGATCAACAGCCCCAGCAGTCCGCCAATAATTTTTCCCGAGTGCTTTATAAAGAGATTCCATAAATTTAGCTCAGTCATCCTGCTCCCCCTTTTATCCCTCTGTTCCGCTAGCGCTTAAGAGCCACCTGGTCGACGATTATATTCTCGATCTTTACCTTGACTTCAAAAACCACAATGCCGGTAATTTTTTCGATGTAGTTTTTGATCTTCTCCTGGAGTTCGCTGACCAGGGCAGGAAGCTCCAGGTCAGGCATGACTCTAACCGTTAGGTAGACAATCAGTCCCTGGGGGGAGACGTTCACCTTGCGGCTGTTATCCTTGACCCCCTTTTGCTGCTGGGCCACTCGGTGGACCATGTTCTCAATAGCCGTCAAAGAGATGCGGACCTCTCCGAAATCATTTTCCACCAGCACGGTGTCGGGGGGCCGGCGTTTTGCATCGGTGCGCAGCGCCAAAGATACCAGGAGCAGGGCCACAACCAGGATGACCCCGCCGGCCAGGGCATATTGCCACCCCGTCAGCCAGGCAAAACCTGTCCCCATGTCGGGCAGCAGTTGCAAGCTTACCCCCAGCACAAACAAGGCCAGCCCGATCAGCAGCAACCCAACTACAACTAGGACAAATCTGGTCGCCAATTTCATCTCCCTTATTCCCGCCCCCTCGCTCTGGTTTGGCAAAGATTATTTAACGATTATCTCTTCCGTATCCTGCTCGGAACCCTCTTTCTGTTGGGGGAAGCTTACCCCCTGAACGTGGACGTTCACTTGGACCACCCGGAGACCGGTCATGCTCTCCACGGCTTTCTTGACGTTCTCCTGTATCTCCCAAGCTATATCGGGAATACGAAAACCGTATTTGACGATGATATATAAGTTGATGATCGCCTCTTCGCTGCCTACCTCCACTTTAACTCCCTTGGAGAAGTTTCGCCGTCCCAGGGCTTCAGCAATCCCGCCGGCGATGCCGCCGCTCATAGAGGCGACCCCCTCCACCTGGGTGGCGGCCAGGCCGGCGATAACGGCGACCACTTCGTCGGCAATGCGTATAGTACCCAATTCGGAGTTTGCTTGAACCTCTTCAGACATCATATAATTCCTTAGCCTCCCGCGCTATTAATAGCCTTATTAATAGCCTTTATTATCCAAAAGCCTGTACTCAGTTTATTATACAACACCCCAACCGTCAATTCAATTAACTAAAAACGGCCGCCCCTTCCCGGCCCCTTAGGGCCTGGCAATAACCTTTACCTCTTCCCGCTCAATATCCAGCGCCCCGGCCACCACCTCGGTCACCTGGAGAAATTCCCGCTCGCTCAGTTCCTTCTTTTTAACCATGACCGTAGCCAGGCGGTTGCGGTAAAAGAAAAGGGCGTCCTCGTAACCCTGGGCCTTGAGCATGTTCTCGATCATCAGTTCCTTCTCCATGAGCTGGATAATCTCCAGCATCATGGCCTCCGCTTCCTCCTTGGATTCTGCGGAGGCGTTGGGATGGTCAATTATCTCCTGGAGCATCTCCACTTCCTGGGAGCGAACCCGGTCCCGCTGCAGCCGGTACTCCACGTAGAAAGCCCCCTCGGGATCCGCTTCCCAGTTTTCCTTCTGCTGGAGAGGGATCGCCTCCTCGGTCAACAGTTCCGGGTCGGTAATCACTTCATAGCTGTCGGCCATTTTCGTTTCCAGCCCGGAGATGACCCAGCAGACAGCCCCTCCCAAAAGCAGGAGGGCCGGCAGCAGCCACCACCAGAGCCTCCTCCTTTTCGCCATTGGCATTCCTCCTCCCTAAGATGATTTATCTGGGCAAAACGGAAATGCGGTGCGCCGAGAGATTTAAAACGGCTCGGAGCGCCTCGATGACCCGCATCTTCACCGCCGGGTCTTCGACCCCGTCGGCCACCACCAGCACCCCCCGGTAGCGGGGCTCCTCCGTCTGCACCACTATCGGGCTCTCCTCTCCCTGGCCGTCCCGGACCACCACATGGGTGTAGCGCTGGGTCTCCTCCTCCGTGCGCCTGGTTCCCCCGGCGCCGTCTTCTTCGGTGTTTGTTCTTCTGGTTGCCTCCCGGTCCTGGACCAACTCCTGCCGGGAAGAGGACTCCAGGGTCAAGAAAACCCGGGCCCGGCTGACCCCCCGGATCTCATTTAGCATCGCCTCCAACTCCCGGCACAACTCTGCGCCGCCCCCCTCAACCGGGGGCTCCTCCCGGGTGGAAGGGGCCGGCGGGGTATCTCTTTTAAAGCTTAGCAAGGAACTGAACAGCATAATCCCTATCCCCAGGGCCAGCACTAGAAGCAGTTTAAAACCGGTCCCCCGGGAGCCGATCTCCAACCCCCACCTTTGCCAGGCCGATTTTAAACTTTCCGGCAATTTCAAGCGGCAAACCTCCTCTATGGAACCGGGGGCGCTTCCCTAGCCGGCCCCCACACCCGAACCGCTTCGGAATTTAGCTGCAAGTGGCGGATCAATTTTTGTTCCAGCCCCGGCAGCCGCATCTCCTTCGTCTCCTCCCCTTCTCCGGCACCCTTCTCTTCCTTCCCGATGCGTATGGGCTCCACGATGACGGGATCTATGGTTGAGGGGCGCTTTTCCGACGGACCCTCCCGCACCCAAACCTCCAGCCGGCGGATCTCGCCAAATTGGGGGCTTTCTTCGTTTTCCTCTATCTCCAGCTGAATCCGCTCCGCGTTCCACTCTCCGCCCTCCGCCAGCACGGCCGCCACCTCTTGCTGCAGCTTTTCCCGGTATAGCCCGATCACTTTCCGGTGGTTGAGCCTCCAGAGTTCCTCCCCTTTGGCTTTCAGGGCGGGGTCGGCCAATTCCGGCATTGAGAAGGCCGGCTCCCCTTCGGGGGCGCCGCGCACCAGGCCGTATAGGGCGCCGGTAACCATCAGGATGATTAGCAGGCCCGTTACCAGCCTGGTATAGCGCTGGAACTGCCCCCCCGGGAGCAGCATCTCCAGAAGGGCGTTGACAAAGATGATTACCACCAGGTTGCGAACCAGATCCGCCAGGACCTTCATACGGCACCCTCCTTGGGAGAAGGCTCATCGATACATCAGGGCGGCATTTCCGGCCCCCACCACCACGGTTACCGCCAGGATAAAGATCAGGGTTACCGAGGCCATGGTGGCCAGGACCATGGTCAGGCAGCCGGCCATGGTATTGATGCCCTCCGCCAGCCCCGTATCGCCCAGAGGCTGCACCAGCGCCGCGCTCACCTTGTAAACCAGGATCACCGCGGCCAGCTTCAAGAGGGGAAAGAGGGCCAGCAGGAAAAGGACCACTATCCCGCCCAGGTAAATCCCGTTTTTTAGCAGCAGGGAGGCGCCCATCACCGTTTCCACGGCATCGGAGAGCATCTTCCCCACCACGGGGACAAAAGCTCCCGTCATGTACTTGGCCGTGCGCAGGCTGACGGCGTCCGCCACGGTGCCGGCCGCCCCCTGGACCGTTAAAATGCCTACAAACAGCGTCATGGTCAAGCCCAGCCCCCAGCCGCACAGATCCCGAAACAGGTCCGCCAACTTCCCCACCTGGAAAGAGGGAGAAAAGTGATTGGCCAGGCCCAGGACCGTGCTCAAGTAGATTAAGGGCAAAATAACCGCTCGGATCAGGGATCCGAAAAAGTTTATCCCAAAGACCACCAGGGGGTGGAGCATGGCCGACGAGACAAAGCTGCCCAGTGAAGCCAGGAGGACAATAATAGTGGGCAGCAGGGCCAGGGCAAAATCCACCATGTCGTTAATCACCCTGGCGGCCGAGGTAATGGCGGCATGAAAAACCTGCACGCTAATGCCGATCAAGACTATAAGGACGATGCTCCGGGTCAGGGTGGCCACCTGCTCCCTTTGAAAGGCGGATTCAATATTTTTCAGGAAGGCGGCGGCCACCGCCAGGACCAGCAACTGCCCCATGATCTTTAGCTGCAGCAGGAGCTCTCCGAAAAAATAGCGCCCGGCGCCGCTGAAGAGGCGTCCCGGGTTGATCAGCGTCTCCCCGGAACGAAGGCTTTCCCAAAAATTCCGCCAGTTCACCGGGGGCAGGATCTCCCCCGCTTCCTTCTCGATTTCCTGCCAGTAGCGCTCAAAAAAACTCAGGTCCAGTTCGGCATCCTCGGGCTCCACGGCCAGGACGGGCAAGGGGGCGGCCGTTAACGCCAGGGCGGCCAGGATCGCATAGAAGCAGGTTTTTTTCAGGGTCGGAATGATCAGGCCCACTCTCCTCAAGGGATCAGGGAGAGGATGCTCTCCATCACCGCCACAATAATCGGCACCGCCAGAACCAGGATGATTACTTTGGCGGCGAACTCGATCCGCGCCGCGATATTTCCCTCTCCCGCATCCCGGCACACCTGGGCGCCGAACTCCGCCAGGTAAGCCAGGCCCACAATGCGCAGCAGCGTCTGCAAGTAAGTTAGGTTTATCCCCGCCCCCACCGCCATCTCTGTGATCACCTGAACGGCGGCAACCAGCCGGTCGACAACCAGCAGCAGGATTATCGCCCCGGCCACCAGGGAGACCATCATGGCCATCTCCGGCCGTTGTTCTCTCAAGACCAGCACCAGCAGGGTGGCCACCAGTCCCAGGCCGACAATCTGGATAATATCCATATAGATTTAGCCCGCTTTAAAAGAGGTTGAAGATGGTTTTAATGCTGGTAAAGAGCTCGCTGATCAGCTGCAGGACCATTAAAAGAACCAGCACCACCCCCACCAAGGTCAGCATCTGGGCTTGCTCCTGCTTTTCCGCCTGCTTAAGCACAATGTTCAAAACCGAGATAAAGATGCCGATGCCGGCTATTTTAAAGAGGAGATCCACGTTTACCCCATCCGCCATCCCTCCGCTAGAGGAAGAAAATTACCAGGGCCGCGCCGGTGAGATAGCCCAGGTAGCGCCACATCTTGGCCTGGCGCCGGTTGCTCTCCCGGGCCTCCTCCAGGGCAAATTCCAGGTACTGAAGGGTCAGTTGAATTTGCTTTAGCTGCCCTTCTTTTTCTTCAACCCCCAGGGCCGACCCCAGGGCCTCGATAATCTCCCCGTCGGCCCGGCTGAAATGGGCCCGGGGCCATATTTCCGCCAGAGCCTCCCGCCAGGCCTCCCGAGGAGTCCTCTCCTGGAGAAGCAGTTCCGCCGCCCGCAGGTACAGCTCCCCCACGGGAGAATCCAGCTGCCCCCCCACGGATTTAAAGGCATAAGGGAGCATGGAGCGGGCGTACCTGATCTCCGTGGCCAGCAGCTTAAGGGAGCGCTGAAACTGCTGCAGATCCCTCACCCGCCGGTGGAAGGAACGCGCCTTGTATTCTCCAAAGGCCGAACTCCCGATGAGAATGCAGAGGGCGCCGATGGATTTCAGCACTAGCTCCCCCACGTCAGCACCCTGCCCTCCGCCGGGACCGGCTGCCGGAGCACCCGGCCGCTCCGGGGGTCGATGATTCTTTCCACGGTTCCCACTCCCCGGCTCCTTCCCAGGAACACAACCCGCTCGAAGACCTGCTGCTGGAAAAGGCGCCGCAGTCCGGGGCGGCGGAGCAACTCCTCCTGGCTGCCGCCGTGGGCGGTGGCGATAACCGTCACCCCGGCGTGGATAATCTCCTCAATGGCGCTGATATCCTTCTCATGGCCGATCTCGTCGGTAACGATAACCTGGGGGGCCATAGAGCGAAGCAGCATCATCATCCCCTCGGCCTTGGGGCAGGCATCGAGAACATCGGTGTTATAGCCCACGTTAAGCTGGGGCCGGCCCAGGAAGGAGCCGCCGATCTCCGAGCGCTCATCCACCACGGCCACCTTGAAGCCCTTAAAGCCCAGGCCGGGAACCCCGTCGCTCAGCCAGCGCGTCAAGTCCCTTAAAAAGGTGGTCTTCCCTCCCCGGGGCGGGGAGACAATCAGCCCGTGGCGGACCCGCCCCTGGCGGTAGTCCAGGAAGAGGGGAAGGTAGGGGCGGGCGCAGCCGACTACCTCCCGGGCCAGGCGGTAATTGAGGCCGGTAATATGCTTTAAGCGGACCACGCGCCCCTCTTCCAGGACCGCTTGACCGCAAAGCCCCACCCGATGGCCGCCGGGAATGGTAATATAGCCGCAGCGCAGCTCCTGTTCAAAAGCATAGAGGGAGGAGCAGCTAATCAGCTGCAGGGAGCGCTCCAGGTCTTCCCCGCTGGGGCAATAGGCCTCGCCGGGAGGGACCGCCGCGCCCTTTTCGTTCAAAAAGAAGTCTCCCCAGCGGCCGTGAACCGCCAGGGGGCGCTCCGCCCGCAGCCGGATCTCCTCCAGGCCCGCCCACAAAGGGGGCGAGGCGGCGTTGATAATGGATCGGATCCGGGGCGCCAGGTAAGCCCCCACCTGCTCGCTGATAAGCTCCGTTTTTTCGGGCACAGGACTCCCCCTAAAGCTTGACCTTTTTTTATGTATATGTTTGGGGGAGGAATGATATTTATAAAATTTGCGCCGGCCTGTTGCAGTTGCTGGAGAGGGAGGAATCTATGGAAATGCAAACCAAGCTGCACACGGTGCGCGTAGTCCACCCCGGCCTGCTGGACCGCCGGAAAATCCTGGGGCTGGCTCGGAGCAGCTTAAAGCTGCTATGGCGCCGGGGCGTAAGGACTGGGAAAGCAGAAAGGAGGCTGGAGGAGCGGCTCCACCTGGAAGAAGGCTGGCTGGGAGAAGGGGACGGCTTCGACACCGCCCCGCAGAAGAGCCATGCGCCGCTTCCGGAAGGAGGCCAATATAAAGCTGGAAGGCTGCTACACGGGAAAAGCGGCCGCCGCTTCCCTTGACTACTGCGCCGCCCAAGCCCAACGGGAGCGCCCCGTAATTTTTATTCATACCGCCAGCACCACCCACCGGGAGAGCGACCCCGCAGCGGTGGAAAAGCTTCCTCACTCTTTCCGCTGGTGCTTTACCGGGAAACCCTTTCGCCGCCCCTGCCACTTGAAAAAGTTGAACCGGCCTTTCCGCGAAATTGCCTCCCGGAATAAGTGGCGCTATTAAACCCTTCAGCCCTCGCAGGAAGCAGCAAAAAAGCCCCTCCGCACGGGTGGGGCTTTAGGGCTTCCATCTGCTTTCCTTCGGGGCTCCTGGCTCCGGCTACTGTTCCCCGTTGTCGTCCTCCTCGTCCTCGTCTTCCTCTTCATCCTCCAACTTATCCCATTCATCGTCATCCACCAGGACTAGCTCGCCGCAACCGGGGCAAACCACCTCGATGGAACCTTCTTTATCCAGCAGATCGTCGCTGACAACGACCACTTCGCGGCAATTGGGGCACTCGATGGAGAAGCCTCCTTCAAAATCTTCCTCCAGGCTGTCTTCATCCTCTTCTTCGTAACCTTCGTCGAAAAGATCTTCTTCCAGCTCCGTTAAATCATCGTCGATGGCTTCCACGTACTCGAACAGCTCTTCATAGTTGGTCTGCAACTGTTCCATTTCGCCGGCCATTTCTTCGAGGATATCGATTATCTTTAGCAGAATTTTTCCTTCTTTGCTGCTTTCATCCAGCTCCAGTCCGTCCGTCAAACCCCTGAGATAAGCTACCCGTGCTTTTAAGTCGTCCAATGTCCTTTGCCTCCTTTTTAGCTTACATCCATATTGTTCCACTAGGCTCTTTCAATATATGCACCGCTCCGGGTGTCGATGCGTACTTTATCCCCCGTGTTGATAAAGAAGGGAACCTGGACCACCAGGCCGGTCTCCAGGGTCGCCGGCTTGGAGCCGCCCGCGGCGGTGTCGCCTTTAAAGCCGGGCTCCGTGTCGACGACGGTAAGCTCCACCGTGTTGGGGAGCTCCAGCCCCATGATCTTCTCCCCGTAGAGCAGCACATGCAGCCTCTCGTTCTCTTTCAGGTATTTCACGGCATCGCCAATCTGCTCCCCGGAGACGGTAATCTGTTCGTAGTTTTCCAGGTCCATCAAGTAAAAGTCATCGCCGCTCCGGTAAAGGTATTCCATCTCCTTGCGCTCCAGGTGGGCCCGGTTTACTTTTTCTCCGGCCCGGAAAGTTTTCTCCGTTATGGAACCGGTGCGCAGGTTTTTCAACTTGGAGCGCACAAAGGCCGCCCCTTTGCCGGGCTTGACATGTTGAAAGTCCACCACGGTGTAAACTTCGCCCTCCAGCTCGATGGTCAAGCCGGTATGAAAGTCATTGGTCGATATCATCGGAACCTCCCCATGGCCTAGTTTAAATGATGATCAGTTCGCGGGGACTGCTGTTTAAGGTCTCTCCCCTGTCCCGACCAATTAAAACCATGTCTTCGATGCGAACCCCTCCCCAGCCGGGAATATAAACCCCCGGTTCAATGGTAACCACCATGCCGGGCTCCAGAATCTCCTTCCCCAGGGGGGAGAGCACCGGCCGCTCGTGGGTTTCCAAGCCCACACCGTGCCCCAGCCCGTGCCCGAAATAGCCGCCCAGGCCGGCGCCGTCGATAATTTCCCGGGCCAAGCGGTCGGCTTCGGCGGCGCTCATCCCTGCCTTAATTCCTTCCCTGGCCGCCTGCTGAGCCCGGTAAACTAGCTGGTATACCTGGCGCTGGCGGCGATCGGCGCTCCCCAGGGCTAGTGTACGGGTCATGTCGCTGGCGTACCCCTGGTAAATTACCCCAAAGTCAATGGTTACCAGTTCGCCCTGCTGCAGGCGCTTGCCGCTGGCCACCCCGTGGGGCATGGAGCCGCGCTGCCCCGAAGCGACGATAAAGCGAAAAGCAGCTTCCTGGGCACCCTGCCGGCGCAAAAAGTACTCCAACTCCAGGGCCACCTCCTGCTCCGTCAAGCCGGGCTTCAGGTATTCCAGCAGGTAGTTGAAGCCGCGGTCCAGCAGGGCGGCCCCCTGGCGCAAAAGTTTAATCTCCCGGTCCGATTTAACCCGGCGCAGCTCCTCTAGGGCCGACTCCAGGGGAACCAGCTCCCCGGGAAAGAAGCGGGTCATTTCCCGGTAAAAGCTGTAGGAAACATCCTTGGCTTCAAAGGCAACCCTTTTCCAGGACTGCTTCCGGATAATCCTGGCCAAGGTGGCCGCCAGGTTCCTCCGCCAGAGGAGAACCTCAAATTGAGGCGCCTGGGCCTCCGCCTGTTCCCGGTAGCGGGAATCGGTAACCAGGAAGGCCTCCTCCCGGCCAACCAGCAGACAGCCGGCGGTCCCGTCAAAGCCGCTGATATAACGGCGGTTGGCCGCATTGGTAACCAGAAAGGCCTCCACGCCGTGCCGGGGCAGGAGAGCCCGCAATCTTTCCAGGGCCGGATTCAACTCTCTTCTCCGTCTCTTTCCAGGATTCGAGCCAGGGCTTCCAGGCCCAGGAGATAGCTGTCCAGCCCCAGCCCGCAAATCACCCCGCTGACCACGGGAGAGATCACCGACTGCCGCCGGAAGGGTTCCCGGGCAAATATATTGCTAAGGTGGACCTCCACCGCCGGTATCTTTACGGCGGCCAAGGCCTCCCGCAGGGCATAGCTGTAATGGGTGAAGGCGGCGGGGTTGATTAACAGGCCTTGGACGCTGCCCTCCGCCTGTTGAATCCAGTCCACCAACTCCCCCTCGTGGTTGCTTTGCCGGCACTCCAGCCGGAGATCCAGCTCCGCGGCTCGCTGCTGCAGAGCTGCATCGATCTCGGCCAGGGTCCAGGTGCCGTAAACTTGGGGCTCCCTACGACCCAGCATATTCAGGTTGGGACCGTGCAAAACCAGGATCTTCTTCATGCCCAAGGATTAAGGCCTCCTATTTACAATTCCTCCGTAATTATGGTTATTCCTGCCTATCTTAGCCGATTTTTTCGATCCGCTCCATAATTTCCCGGGCCACCTCAGCCGGGCTCTTGCCCGTAGTGTCCACCTCCAGGTCGTTCAGGCGGTAATATTGTTCCCGCTCCCCCCAGAGAGCGCGAATTTTAGCTTCCGAGCAATCTCCCTGCAGGAGGGGGCGCCCCCCCTCCGCCCTGAGTCGGAGCAGTACCGTCTCGGGGGAGGCCTTCAGCAGGACGATGATGCCCCCCTGCCGGAGCGCCTCCCGGTTCTCTTCCCGAAGCATGACCCCTCCCCCGGTGGCTACCACCAGGGAGCCGGGAGGAAACCGCTTCAAGCTCTCCACCGCCTCCCGCTCCCGTTCCCGGAAATAATCCTCGCCGTATTCAGCAAATATTTGGGGTATGTTCATCCCTGCAGCCTCTTCCACCATGGCGTCGGTATCCAGGAAGCGGCGCTTCAGCCGGCGGGCCAGTTCCCGGCCCACGACCGTTTTCCCCACCCCCATGAACCCGATCAAGACCAGGTTTAAATAAGGCCAGCGTTCTTTCAACAAGATCCTCTCCGGGACAGTAATGAAAAGGACTGCCAGTGTTCCGGGGGCGAAGGGGAGACCCTGACCCGGCCGGTGCCCACGGCCACAATCACGTATCGCTTCTCCCCCCGGCGGTTCTTGAGCACCACGGTCCCCCCGCTGCTGGGGGCTCCCGTCCGGGTAAAGCCCAGGCTGTAGCCTCCCTGGCTCTCCGCACCGGGAAAAGACAGATAGGCCAGTTCTATTCCCACGGGCAGGGGGACAATCTCCTTCTGCTCCGGCAAAAACATGCTGTAGTAGTCGCGGGCCAGGTACAGCTCCACGCGGGTGGTCTTCCCCCCCGTCACCGCCACCTGCTGCGCCAGGCGCATATGAGCGGCCAGCCTCCCCGCCGCCGTCTCCAGCAGGAGTTTATCCTCAAAATTGGAGAGCGCGGGAGCGGCCAATACCGTGATGAAGGCGATAATGGTCATTACCAGGAGCAGCTCCAGGAAGCTAAAACCGGATTCCCGGCCGCAGCTGCCGGCCACTTCAGACAGCCTCCCCGGTAGGAAATTGCCGGTTTCTGCTCCTCTTTATGCTCCTCCTGCTCCGTCAGGACCGGCAAACAAGCTTCCGGATATCCTGGCTTCCTACCTTGCATCTTTTTGCCATGGTTTTATATTAACATCATCCCCGGGGGCCCGCAAGATGTCAGATTTGCCGGCCGGTTTGGGGCGAGACGGAAGCGGATTTTAAGAAGCAGTTCGGGGCGCAGGGAGGGTATCGCTGTTGACCGACGGAGAAGGGGTGCCCCGCCGGTTCAAGGGCCGGCGGTCTGCGGAGGGGAGCCTTCCCCGGCGGCGGCCCTGGCCAGACGGTACATAATCTCGAAGGGAGGCTCACAGCCGGTGAAAAGAGCAAAAGAGAGGGCCGCCTGGCCCGCCAGCATCCCCAGGCCGTTTACCGCCCTGCTCCCCCCCCGGCGGGCCTTGGCCAGCAAGGCGTTTAGCGGCGGGTGATAGCGCAGGTCGCAGACAACGGTAGACGGGGAAATTGCCGGTCCCCTCTCCCAGTCCCAGGGATCCACAGGCAGGGTGTTGACCAGCAGGCCCGGCTGCAGCCGCCCCAGCAGCTCCCCGTCCAGGGGAAGAACTGTCACTGTAAGCTCCTTATAGGCGGCGGCAAGCAAAGAGGCCAGCCGGCGGCCCTTCTCCGGGGTGCGGTTCATGATGATCAGCTCCGCCAGACCCTCTCCCGCCAGGGCCATGGCCACGCCCCGGGCGGCGCCCCCGGCCCCCAGGATTAAGGCGGAACCCCCGGGCCTCCAGGGAGTCTCCCGGTAAAGGGACCAGACCAGGCCCCGGCCGTCGGTATTGTAGCCGATAAGCCGCCCCCCGCGGAGGCAGATGGTGTTCACCGACCCGGCCCGGGCTGCTTCCTCCTCCAGTTGATCCAGGTACGGCAGGACCGCCTCTTTGTGGGGCATGGTTACGTTGACCCCGCCAAATCCCAGCGCCTTCAATCCCTGCAGGGCCGCGGCAAGATGCTCCGGTTCTACGTGAAAGGGGAGATAGCAGCAGTTTAAGCCCAGCTCGGCGTAGGTGCGGTTGTGCAGGTAAGGCGAGAGGGAATGAGCTACCGGGGCGCCAATTAACCCAAAGCAGCGGGTTTCGCCGTCAATCTCCATCTTTCCCCTCCCCGGAGCCGGTCAGGTGATGTTCTTCAGCTCCGCCTCCTCCGGCTCCCGAAAGTATAGTTTTATCTCTACAAAACCCTCCCCGGGGCTGAAGCCTATATCCTCCAGCTCCAGGGTATAGGAGCGGTACTTCTCCCGGGCCTCTTCGATGACCTGGCGCGCCGCCTCCAGGAACTGGGAAACGTGGCGGTCCAGGCTCTCCGGGGGGATCAAAATCCGTCTCTGCACGATCAGGGTCTTCATCGGCCATCCCTCCTGAAACCTTATTATGGTTCAGGAAGGAAGGGAGGATACCCTCCGGCCCGCGCCAGACCCCTTCTACTCCAGGAGATCGTGCTTCTCCATGCGCTCCAGGACAAGGCGCTCCAGCTTGCGCATGAACCTGGTCCAGATGAACTCCTTGTCGGAAATGGGCGTAACCAGGATGGTGTACAGCCCCAGGCGATTGCCCCCCAGGACATCGGTAAAGATCTGATCCCCGATAACGGCCACCTCCTGGGGAGACAGTTCCAAGATCTCCAGGGCCCGGCGAAAAGAGCGGCGCCGGGGCTTGACCGCATGCCAGATGGCGGGAATGCCCAGCTCCTCCGCCAGCCGGCTGCCCCGATCCGGGGTGCTGTTGGAGACAATGCAAAGGCGGAAGCCCTGCTCCCTCAGGGACGCCAGCCACTCCTTCAGCCGCGGGTACACCGTCCGGTCATCCCAGGGAACCAGGGTGTTGTCCATATCGGTAATAATGCCCTTTATCCCCTTTGCTTTGAGCGCCTCCGGGTCCAACTCAAAGATATTGTTCAGGTGCTGCCGCGGAAACAACAGCCGGCGTTGCAATAAGCTTACCCCCTTGCTGCCGGTCCACCATATTTTGAGCGCAAAGCCATTATATCATACCATTTCCAGCTTGTACTTTTGATCCGGAATAAAATGAATTATAATAAGGTGCAGCAGCTAGTGGGGAGGAATTTTTTATGTACAAAATTGCCGTAATACCCGGAGACGGTACCGGGCCGGAACAAGTCCGGGAGGGGCTGAAAGTCCTGGAGGCAGCCCGGGACCGGTACGGGCTAAAGCTGGAAACGGTCAGCTACGATCTGGGCGGGGAGCGCTACCTGCGCACCGGGGAGATCCTTCCCGACAGCGTCCTGGAGGAGCTAAAGAGTTTTGACGCCATCCTCCTGGGAGCCATCGGCCATCCCGACGTCAAGCCCGGCATCCTGGAGAAGGGGCTGCTTTTGCGGCTGCGCTTCGAGCTGGACCTCTACATCAACCTGCGCCCCGTCAAGCTTTACCCGGGCGTGGAGACGCCCCTGAAAAACAAGGGCCCCCAGGACATCGATTTCGTGGTAGTCAGGGAAAATACCGAAGGCCTCTATGCCGGCACCGGCGGGATCTTTAAAAAAGGAACGCCTCAGGAGGTGGCAATCCAGGAATCCATCAACACCCGCTTCGGGGTAGAGCGATGCGTGCGCTACGCCTTCGACTACTGCCGGAACAAGCGGAAGGGCCGCAAGGTAACCCTCTGCGGCAAGACCAACGTCCTTACCTATGCCTTCGACCTCTGGGAGAGAACTTTCCAGGCCGTGGGCGCCGAGTATCCCGAGATTGAAAAAGACTACGCCCACGTGGATGCCATTTGCATGTGGATGGTTAAAAACCCCGAATGGTTCGATGTTATCGTCACCGACAACATGTTCGGAGATATTATCACCGACCTGGGCGCCATAATTCAGGGCGGCATGGGCATTGCCGCCGGGGGGAACATTCATCCGGGGCGGGTTTCCATGTTTGAACCCATCGGCGGCTCCGCCCCGAAATATACCGGCCGCAACGTAATCAACCCCCTGGCCGCCATCGAGGCGACGGCCATGCTGCTGGACTACCTGGGCGAAGAAGAAGCGGCCGCCGCCATCCAGAGAGCGGTGGCCACCGTCTGCGCGAAGCACCTGCGCAGCCTCAATGCCGGGGAGATGGGATACGGCACCGATGCCGTGGGCGACCTGGTGGTGCGCTACCTATAAAGCTGCCTCCAGCGGGGCAGCCAGGCTGCCGCCGGCCCGGCAAATCCGGGGCACCGCCCATAAAAGTGCGCCAAGGAGGGGCCGGGCGCTCCGCAACCGGCGCCTCCACGGCTTGCGCCGCCTTTGAGGAAAAAATCCGGTAATATAAGAAGCCCCTCCCCGGTCCCCCGGGAAGGGGCTTCTTGAAAAGGCTGCCTTTGGCTAGCGCGCCGAGAATTCTCTTTCCAGCTTTTGAATGACCCGCTTCTCGATCCGGGAAACATAGGAGCGGGAGATGCCCAACTGGGCGGCAATCTGCTTCTGGGTGTGCCTTTTGCCTTCATCCAGCCCGAAGCGCATGGTAAGGACCTTCTTCTCCCTGGCTTTCAGCTTCCCCACCATCTCCATCAACTTCTCCTTCAGCAGGTTGGATTCCACCTGCTCCGTAATTACCTCGTTGCTGGAGATAACCTCCATCAGGGTTACTTCGTTTCCCTCCTTGTCTACGCCGATGGGGTCGTGCAGGGAGACCTCCAGCTTGTTTTTGCGGTTGGCCCTTAAAAACATCAGGATCTCGTTTTCAATGCAGCGCGCAGCGTATGTAGCCAGGCGCGTGCCCTTCTCATGGTTAAAAGTGTTAATCGCCTTGATCAGGCCGATGGTCCCTATGGAGATGAGATCCTCCTTCTCCTCGCCGGTATGCTCAAACTTTTTAATGATATGGGCCACGAGCCGGAGGTTCCGCTCGATAAGCTGGTGGCGGGCGGAGACGTCTCCGGCAGCCATCCGCTCCAGGTATTCCCGCTCCTGGGCGCCGGTCAGCGGTTTCGGAAAGGAACTGTTCTGAATATGGCCCACCAGAAGCCATATTTCGCGAAGCACCCCAATTACCGAGGCCAACAGTAACATCGATCGGCCACCTCGTTTTAACAGCGTACATAAATTTTATGCGCCTGCTCCGCTTATGGTGCCTGTCTTTTTTAAACGGAGAAAACGGACATCAATTAACAATATGCGCCGCAAACGCAGATTATTTTTTCCAGGCCTGTTTTGTCGAAAATCCGTTGTAAGGTCTCTCTTAATCTGCTAAAGTTATATTTAAGAGAAAGACAGGTCCTGGGAACAAGCATTCCCCTCCCACGGCCCGTTCCAGAAAGAAGCCTGCAAAGAAGGTTTATTCGTGACTTAAAAAGTTTACTTTCCAAGGGAAGAACAGCGGCCGTCAGCCCGCCCGGGCGTCCTGGATTTTGCTTCCAGGGGGCGATCCCGGCCGGCACTTCCAAAGCGCCCAATGGATTGCAAAACCGGTGAGCTATCTCTTCTTTACCCGTAGCTCTCCCAGCTTTGATGACGCTTCTAGACGGCAAAAACTGCCGCCCTAGGGATTCCAGCACTAGACCAAGCAAATTACCGGGGGGCAATCTAAGTTGGTATTTTCCAGCCTTTTTTTCCTTTGCGTGTTTCTGCCGCTAAGCCTGGCCCTTTATTATGTCCTGAAAAATAGAACTTACCGCAACTGGGTTTTGATTATCGCTTCCCTGTTTTTTTATGCCTGGGGGGAGCCGGTGTGGGTCACGCTCCTGGTTGTCTCCACCCTCTTTGACTACTATAACGCCCTGGTGGCGGAAAGAAACCGCGGCAACTGGAAGGGGAAGGCCGCCGTCGCCGTATCCATAGCCGGGAATCTGCTGATTCTGGGCTTTTTCAAGTATTCCGGCTTTGTCGCGGAGAACCTGAACAGCCTGCTGGGCACCGGCCTGCCCGTACCCGCCTTCGGCCTGCCCATCGGGATATCCTTTTATACCTTTCAAACCATCTCCTACGTAATCGACGTATACCGGGGAGAGACCGAGGCCCAGAGATCCTTTCCCAAGCTCCTGCTTTTCGTCTCCCTCTTCCACCAGCTGGTGGCGGGGCCCATCGTGAGATACCGGGAGATCGCCGGGGAGATCGAACACCGGGTGGAGAGCTGGGAGCAGTTCAATTACGGGGCAAGCCGCTTTATCATGGGCCTGGGGAAGAAAGTATTAATCGCCAACACGGCGGGAGAGCTTTGCGAGCACTTCCTGGGCACGGATTACGCGCGGCTGCCCGTGGCCGGGGCCTGGCTGGGGATCTTTCTCTTTGCTCTGCAAATTTATTATGACTTCTCCGGCTACTCCGACATGGCCATCGGCCTGGGAAAGATGTTTGGCTTCACCTACAAGGAAAATTTCAACTACCCCTATATCTCCAGGTCCGCGACGGAGTTCTGGAGGCGCTGGCACATCTCCCTGGGAAGCTTTTTCCGGGACTACCTCTATATACCCCTGGGGGGCAACCGGAGGCACCAGTTCCGAAACCTGCTGGTCGTATGGTTCCTCACCGGCTTGTGGCACGGGGCCAGTTGGAATTTTGTCATCTGGGGCCTGTACTATTTTCTGCTCATCGCCGTGGAGAAGCTTTTCCTTTTGCGGGTCTTGGAAAAGCTGCCCGCCCTCTTCTCCCGCCTCTACCTGTGGGCGGCGGTGCTGGTGGGCTGGGTATTCTTCTACCACCCGGACCTGGGAGAGGCCCTGGAGTTCCTGGGGATCATGTTTGGATTAAAGGGCGCCCCCCTTTCCGGGCCGGAGGTGGCCATCCATTTCTGGAACAGCGCCTTGTTTCTATTAATCGCCGCCGTGGGCTGCATCCCTTTCTTAAAATCCTGGGAGAAGCGGGCCAAGGGATCCCTTCCCGGGAAGGGGGAAGGTGCTCTCCTATGGGAAAAAGGGCTAAAGCCCCTGGCCAATATAGCGGTCCTGGTTCTTTCTATTATCTTTCTGGTCGGGCAATCCTATAATCCCTTTCTATATTTCCGCTTTTAGGGTGGAAGGCCGGCTTCCCAGCGACGCCGGAGAAAAAGGGAAGCCGATAGATAATTCGGGGAGGCAAAAGGAATGGGCAAACCGCGCTTCGATGTGATCTTCTTCCTCCTGGCCATTAGCCTGCTGGGGTTGGCCAACTTTTTCAACCCGGAGAAGCCCGCCGTCTCCCAGCTGGAAAAGCGGGCCCTGGAGAAGCGCCCGGAGTTTAGCCTGGAGGCCCTATTCAGCGGTGAGTATTTTCGCCGCTTTGAAAACTACTATAGCGACACCTTTATCTTCCGGGAGAAAATCGTCAAGGCCAGCCGGGATCTCCGGCAGGCCTTCTCCCTCCTGGGGCCCGGGGTCTCCTTGATTGCCGACCCCGGGGAGCTGCCGGATCCGCCGGAAGGGGAAGAAGAGCCGCCGGCGGGAGATCCCGGAGAGCAGGAAGAGCCCCAGGACAACCGGCCCGAGCCGCCAAAGGTGGATGACGGCAACGACAGGAACGTGGGCTACTGGCTCATCGTCGAGGGCCAGGCGGTCCAGCTGTTTAAATTCAACAAGGAGCATTTTGACTACTACGCGGAGATATTAAACCGGTACGCGGAGAAACTGGGCGGCCAGGTAAAGATCTACTCCCTAATCGCTCCCTCCAACAGCGAATTCGTGCAGCTAAGAAAATACCAGGGGATTACCGACTCCCAGAACGAAGCCCTGGACTACCTGAACAGCCGGCTGGATCCCGGCATCCGGACCATCAACGCCTACGATGCCTTGAATCTCCATACCGACGAGTACATCTATTTCCGGACGGACCACCACTGGACGGCTCTGGGCGCCTACTACGCCTACTGCGCTTTCATGGAGGCCCGGGGAGAGAGGCCCGTGCCCCTGGAGAGATACCGGCGCATCGACCTGGAGGGCTTCCTGGGCAGCTCCTACTCCAAGACCCTGGACCGGAGCCTGGAGAAGAATCCCGATACCGTCTCCGTCTACATGCCTTTTACCGAACATGAGTTTACCGTATACTACGGCTCCGAGGAACGAGAAAGCGAGGTCATCGACTTTCAATACGCGGAGAGCAAGACTGACAAGTATCTCGTCTTCCTCAGCACCGGCGGGGGCACCTGGAGCGTAATCAAAACCCAGGTGCGGAACGGGAAGAAGATCCTGGTCCTGAAAGACTCCTTTGGAAACGCCTTTGTCCCCTTTCTGCTGCCCCACTACCAGGAGATCTACGTGGTGGACTCGCGCTTCTACAGCATAGGCGCCACGGGGAAAAACATTCTCCAGTTTATCCAGGACAAGGCCATTGGCGAAGTCCTCTTCCTGCACTACATGGAAAATGTGAACTGGCCCCAATTTATGGAGGGGGTCCTGGCGCTGATGGGCCAGGAAAAGGGGGCGGATTAAGCTTGCGCTGCCTCCGCCCTTCCCCGGCGAAAATAGGTTCCCCGTTCCCTGCCGCCGCCGGCCTTCCTTGGCGATAATTTGGGCCGTTTTTTATCTATTTAATTGTCCCCGCCGGCGCCCTGCCGGGTTTGGCGCTTCCCCAGGCCTCGCCGCCAGAGACGGTTCAGAGGGGGCGCCCCCCGGCAAGCCCGGCAGGCGCCCCCGGGCAGCATTAATTTATAGAAAAACAGTTACTGCAAATACTCCAGTTTTATGGTAATCTGTTTATATGGGCGGGCGCGCAGCTCGCCGGAGAACGGCTTGAGGAGCCGGCCGGGGCCGGTGGAATAATTTTGCCCGGAGCGCAGAATGAAAGAATTTATTATTGAAACCGTTAGCCAGTATGGGTACTTCGGCATTTTTTTGCTTATTGCCATAGAAAATATTTTCCCCCCCATACCCTCGGAAGTAATACTGCTGTTTGGGGGATTCATGACCACCTTTAGCGGCATGAACATATGGGGGGCCATTATTTCCGCCACCATGGGCTCGCTCCTGGGGGCGGCGGTCATCTACTCCCTGGGGCTTAAGCTGAATACGGCCCAGTTGGAGCGGCTCCTGGACGGGCGGATGGGCAAGATACTGCACTTGAGGGGAGAAGACCTTAAAAGGGCGGAAAAATGGTTTCTCCGGCACGGGAATGCGGCGGTATTCCTATGCCGCTTCGTCCCCATTGTCCGCAGCATTATCTCTTTGCCGGCGGGTTTTTCGCGCATGAATCTGGGCCAATTTATGGCCTTGACGGCGGCGGGCACCTTTATCTGGAATACGGTCCTTATCTTCCTGGGGCGGCTGGCCGGAGACGCCTGGGAAAAAATGGCCGTCTATGTTGATACCTACGCCTTGATCGTCCTGGCGGCCTTGTTCCTGGTTGCTTTGTACCTCTCGGCTCTATTTATTAAACGGAGATTTTTCAAGAAGCCCGGTCTCTAGCAGCGCCGGGAAGCTATTTTGCCTTAATAAACTAGGCCATAAGCAAAAAAAGTGCTGACAAGGAGCCATGATCATGGATTACGTGCGCGTTTTCGTGGAAGTACCCAAGGGATCAAGAAACAAGTATGAATTCAACAAAGAAACGGGCCGTTTTCAGTTGGACCGGATGCTCTTTTCCTCGGTGCACTACCCCGCCGATTACGGCTTTATCCCGGAAACCCTGGCCGAAGACGGGGATGAACTGGATGCCCTGGTGCTGGCCGGCGACCCCACTTTTCCCGGTTGCGAAATTCGCGCCGTCCCCGTGGCGGTGCTGGAAATGTGGGACGAGAAGGGGAAGGATGAAAAGGTGATTTGTGTTTCCTGCGGCGACCCCGTGTGGGGCTGGATAACAGATTTAGACCACCTCCCCCCCAATCTAACCCGGGAAATATCTCATTTCTTCGATATCTATAAAGACCTGGAAAACAAGCCGGTAAAAGTCGGCGAGTGGTACGGCAAGCAGAAAGCCTGGGAGGTAATTCGCGCCTCCCAAAAACGCTACCATACCCGCAAATAGGCCCGACAGAGAAGGCTGCCCCATTGGCGGCCGTTTTTTGGCCCCACTTCGGTGCCCCTATTCGGATAAAAACACTGGCTTGCAGTCATGGTTAGGCACGAATCTTTTCACCTTTTTCTTTTTTTGAAGGGCGGCGAAAAGCTTTATTACCAAAGAGCTTATAATATGGGGCATATTTCTATGACTGTCAATACAAGCTTTTTTAAATTATGCCACTTTATTAATTTTTCATTTTTATTTCCTTATAAAAAAAGGGATTTGTTAATTTTATCACGAAATATAAATCGTTGGACCGGTAGAGTGTTTGCGGTAAAGTTAATTATGCATTGAAACAGCTTAAAGCTTGTTTCCAGGAGGTGACCGGATCATCAGGTAGAGTAAGAGGAGGCAATTTTTTTGGGGGGTACTGAAGATCAAGTATAGGGGTGGTAAGGAGTGACGGTAAAAACTTTTGAGCGGGGTGTTTTTCTTCCCCATTACAAAGAATTCTCTGAGGGCCAGCCCATCAGTACCATCTCTCTGCCCGAGGAAGTAGTCATTCCTTTGCACCAGCATACCGGTGCGCCTTGCAGCGCTCTGGTCAAAGCGGGGGATGAAGTCCAGGCGGGGCAGAAGATTGGCGAGAGCCCGGCTTTTGTTAGTGCCTGCGTTCACGCCAGTGTCGATGGGACGGTTGTCGCGGTGGAGCCCCGGCCCTATTTTACGGGGGCCACTGTGGAGAGCGTGGTTATCAAGGTTAACCCGGAGCAGAAGGAGCCTCGGTGGCCGGAACGGGATATTGCCTCTCTTTCACCGGAGGAGATTAAGGCGGCCATCAAGGAAGCGGGGATTGTGGGGATGGGCGGCGCGGCCTTTCCCACCCACGTCAAGCTTAGTCCTCCCCGCTCCATTGATGCGGTAATTATCAATGCCTGTGAATGCGAACCTTTTCTTACCTGCGACCACCGCCTTCTGGTGGAGAGAGCCGATGCTCTGGTGGAAGGAGCCAAGCTGATTAAGAAAGTGGTGGGGGCACCCAAAGTATACTTTGGGATTGAGAGGAACAAGCCTGACGGCATTGAGGCTGTTAAATCCATAATTTCGGGGGAGAAGGATATGGAGGTAGTCTCCCTGGAGGTAAAGTATCCCCAGGGCTCGGAGAAGCAGTTGATCAAAGCGGTAATGGATCGCGAAGTTCCTCCGGGCAAGCTGCCCTTTGACGTGGGGGTAGTGGTTCAGAACGTATCCACGGCCATTGCCATCTATGAAGCCTGTCGCTACCAGAAGCCGCTTATTGAGCGGGTTCTTACGGTTACGGGCGACGGGATAGCTCGTCCCAGCAATTTGCTGGTCAGGCTGGGAACGCCCATTGGCTTTGTGATTGAGCAGTGCGGCGGTTTCAAGGATGCCGCCCAGGTGGGCAAGATCATCATGGGCGGTCCCATGACGGGATGGGCCCAAACCCGCCTGGATATTCCCGTGGTCAAGGGCACCAGCGGCATTCTTGTTTTTACCCACAGCATGGTAGTGAAGAGCGAATACAAGGCCTGTGTTCGCTGCGGCAAGTGCGTGGATCACTGCCCCATGTTTCTCTATCCCAACTATATTGGGATGTATGCGGAGACGGGCCGGTATAACCTGGCTGCGGAGTGGGGCGCCATGGATTGCTTTGAATGCGGCGTCTGTGTCTATGTCTGCCCTTCCAACCGTCCCATAGTCCAGTTTGTCCGGGAAACCAAGAGACAGATTGCTGCGGCTCGTCGCAAGTAGTGGGGCCGGCTTTTCGGCCTGGCAATTAAGCGCACTTTGCGTTCAACGAGGAGGGAATATTGAAGGTGGATAAGGAACTGCAGTTGACGGTTGCCCCGTCGCCGCACCTCAGGTCGCCGGACACTGTTTCCGGGGCCATGCGCGATGTTATTATTGCCCTGCTTCCGGTGACCCTGGTTTCCATCTACTGGTACAAGTGGCATGCCATTTTTCTGGTGCTGGTCTGCCTGGCTGCGGCGGCGCTAACGGAGATATTATTTAGGAAAGTGATGAAGAAGCCGGTTACCTTAAACGACGGCAGTGCCATGGTCACCGGGTTGCTGGTAGCCCTCTGCTTTGGCCCGGGTACTGCCTGGTGGACGGCCGCCCTGGCCACTTTTATCGGCATCGGCGTGGCCAAGGAGCTCATGGGCGGCCTGGGCTGGAACCGGTTCAACCCGGCTCTTTTTGGCCGGCTCTCCGTGATACTGATCGTGCCTTTATTCCAATATGTCACGGCAGCCTTTACCGGCATGCGTCCTTTCATTGGAACCATCGACGTGGCTACCCAGGCTACTCCCCTGGCCATGATGAAGCAGGGCCTGTATTCCGGGATGCCCAGCCTGGGACAGATCTTTCTGGCCCATCCCGGGGGCGCCCTGGGAGAGACTTCGGCCCTGGCCCTGCTTTTGGGGGGCGGCTACCTGCTCTACAAGAAGCATATTGACTGGCACATACCGGTCTCCATTATTGGCACGGTGGCGGTAATGGCTCTCTTGTTCGGGAAAAACCCCCTTTACCACATTCTGGTGGGCGGTGTCCTGCTGGGGGCTATCTTTATGGCTACCGACTGGGTTACCAGCCCCGTTACTCCCAAAGGGAAGATAATCTTTGGCATCTGCATCGGGGTGCTCCTGATGCTTTTCCGGCTGGTCCTGGCCCCCACGGAGGGGACGGCTTTCTCCATCCTGTTCATGAATGCTTTCGTTCCCTTCATCGACCGTCTGACCAAGCGGCCCAAGTTTGGAGAGGTGCCCGCCGCCAAGGCCAAAAC
>ERZ773359.123-NODE-123-length-97833-cov-22.031551_pt1 | contig 97833 bp, 97 predicted proteins | sample MGYA00374955_ERZ773359 | MGnify/ENA primary metagenome ERZ773359 (study PRJEB29098, sample SAMN04486028) | biogas fermenter metagenome | study: EMG produced TPA metagenomics assembly of the Biogas fermentation microbial communities from Germany - Plant 4 DNA1... | reverse complement strand
GTGACCACTTCGGTTTAGGTGTATTTAAAGGGGGTAGGATTGACAGATGGTAAAGCTTATAATAGATAATAAAAAAATAGAAGTGCCAGAGGGAACTACAATATTAGATGCAGCTAAATTGAATCAAATTCAAATCCCTAGCCTTTGCTATTTAAAGGACTTAAATGAAATAGGTGCTTGTAGAGTTTGCTTAGTTGAGTTAGAAGGAGTCAATCGATTAGTAACTGCATGCAACAACACAGTAGAAGAAGGTATGGTAATCTATACTAACAGTCCCAAAGTTCGTGAAGCTAGGAGGGTTAATGTAGAGTTAATATTATCACAACATGATGCTAGATGTGCCACATGCGTAAGGTCTGGAAATTGCAGTTTACAAAGAATTGCCAATGATTTAGGCCTAATAGATATACCGTATAAAATAGAATTGTCCCATGCAAAATGGACAGAAGATTTTCCCTTAGTCAGAAATTATGAAAAATGTATTAAATGTATGAGATGTATACAAGTCTGTGATAAGGTACAGGATTTGCATATTTGGGATTTGGCTAATACAGGTTCCAGAACTAATGTTGATGTCTCCTATAATAGGAGGATTGAAGAATCAGACTGTGCCCTTTGCGGACAATGTATTACCCACTGCCCTGTGGCAGCTTTAAGGGAAAGGGATGATACGCAGAAAGTCTTTGAAGCCTTGGTTAAGAAGGATGTAATTACTGTTGTACAAATAGCTCCAGCTGTCAGGGCTGCTTGGGGAGAGGAACTGGGATTGGACAGGGAATTTGCCACTGCAAAAAGATTAGTTGCTGCCCTGAGAAAAATGGGATTTGACTATATATTCGATACTAATTTTTCAGCTGATTTAACCATAATGGAAGAGGGCAGCGAGTTCCTAGAGAGATTTAAGAATAAGAAAGACTATAGCTGGCCCATGTTTACTTCCTGCTGTCCTGGTTGGGTAAGATTTGTTAAATCCCAATACCCAGATATGGTTGACCAACTATCTACTGCCAAATCCCCTCAGCAGATGTTTGGGGCCATATCTAAGACTTACTATGCTAAAATATTGAATGTAGATCCATCTAGGATATTTAACGTATCCATCATGCCGTGTACAGCAAAGAAATATGAGGCTGCCCTTCCAATTATGAATGATGGAGGTACAGGGCAGGATGTAGATGTTGTTTTAACTACAAGGGAGATAGGCCGAATGATAAAGGCAGATAATATAAATGTTGAAGTTTTAGAGGAAGAAGAGTTCGATGTGCCTCTTGGAATAGGTACAGGAGCTGCTGTAATATTTGGAGTTACTGGTGGAGTTATGGAAGCAGCATTGAGAACAGCCTATTATCTAGTTAATGGTAAAAATCCTGATCCAGATGCCTTTAAGGATGTAAGGGGAGAAGAAGGATGGAGAGAAGCTACCTTTGATTTGGCAGGTTCCAAGCTAAAGGTGGCAGTTGCCAGTGGCTTAGGAAATGCAAGAAAGTTAATTGAGGCCATAAGAACAGGTAAAGCACATTACGATTTTGTAGAGATAATGGCATGTCCAGGAGGCTGTGCAGGGGGAGGAGGACAGCCCATTGAAGACGGAAAGGAATTGGCAGCTGAAAGAGGAAAGGTCTTATATGGCTTAGATAAAATAAGTGAATTGAGGTTCTCCCATGAAAATCCATCAATAATAAAATGTTATGAGGATTTCCTGGGAAAACCATTATCCCATCGTTCCCACAGGCTACTTCATACAAATCAAAGGGATTGGTAGATTTGCAATTAACAGGCCTCTAAACACAAATTCTTGTGTTTAGAGGTCTTTGGTAGGGGGGGTAGGCAAAATGAAAAGATTTCTAATATTCTTATTAATATTCATTTTATTAATTCCTCTTGTAGGCTGCCAGAAGACTGTAAGTACTGAAGGGCCTAAAACAATAAGGTTTTCCTTTCAAGATGGTACACCTGCCTTAACAGCTGCAAAGTTGGCAATGGAAAGTCCTACAATAGATGGAATTGAAATGGAATATGATATGGGAAAATCGCCAGATTTATTGGTCACCAAGATTTTGAAGGAAGAAGCAGACATTGCCATTGTTCCATCAAATTTAGCTGCCTTAGCCTACAATAAGGGCTTAGGCTATAAAATAGTTGGAACATCTATTTGGGGGTCTTTTTACCTAGTAAGCACAGAAGACATAAGGGATTTTGATGATTTAAAGGGTAGGGAAATCTATACCTTTGGAAAGGGACTTACACCTGATATAGTACTTAGGTTGGTTTTAACTAATAATGGGATTGATCCAGACGGAGATGTAAGTTTCAACTATTTAAATGCTGCCTCAGAGGTGGCTCCAGTCTTCTTAAGCGGAAAAAGTAATTTGGCAGTATTTGCAGAACCACTTTTTACAACAGTAATGATGAAAAAGGAAGAGGCCAAGATAATCTTAGACTTAAATGAGGAGTGGAGAAAGGCAACTAGGACTGAAATGGGATATCCTCAAGCCAGTTTGATTATCAAAGAAGCCCTAATTGAAAACAATATGGATTTTGTAGAAAAGTTCATTGAGGCCTACAAAGATAGCAGGATCTGGGCTAAGGAAAATCCTAAGAAATTAGGGGAATATGCTGAAAAATTGGGAATTGGCGTAGCCAAAGAAACCATAGAAAGGGGAATAAGGTGGAACAAGGTAGAAATCTTTGATATAGATGATACCATTGAAGAATATGAGGCCTATTATGAGGCCATAATGGATTTTGATCCAGAATTTATTGGGGGGAAGGTTCCCAATGAAGATATTTACTTTAAAAGATAGAGAATTGTCTCTTGCTTCCAAGCTATTAATAATTGTTCTTTGGATAGTACTATCTAGGCTAATAGATAATGAAATAATATTGCCTACACTTAGCAGTACTGTTAATGGATTAGGAAAGATTATTAGCAATCCAGAGTTTTTCAATATACTTGGGTTTTCAATATTACGGAGCCTATTGGGCTTTATTGTTTCCTTGACTATTGCAATCATTATGGGGATATTGGCCAGGCTTTCTAAGGTCCTGTATAGCCTAATGCTACCTATAGTAAGATTTTTAAGTTCCACACCTACAATTGCTATAATTATCTTAGCCCTTATCTGGTTAAATAATGAAATTGTACCCTTATTTGTAGGATTTATTATGGTTTTTCCTATCCTATATGAAACAGTATTAAAATCCATATTAAATATAGATACTAAGATTTTAGAAATGGCAAGAGTATATAGGGTAAGTAAGTTAAATATAATAAGGGAAATATATCTGCCCAGTATTTTTATAGGCCTATGTAATATTTTATCTTCTGCCATGGCCATTAACTTAAAGATGGTCATAGCAGGGGAAGTCTTGTCCCAGCCCAAATATGCCATAGGGACTAACCTACAGATTCAGAAAATCTATTTAAATACTTCTGGCGTATTTGCTTGGATAATCATCATACTTGCCATAGGGAAGCTGTATGAATATTTAATGAAAGGGATAGTAACATGTATAAAATCGAGAAGATATCTAAATCCTATGGAAAACTAAGGGTCTTAGATAATATATCCTTAGAGTTTCCCAAGGGCAAAACCACATGTATCTTAGGTCCCTCTGGATGTGGTAAGACAACTTTTTTGAATATTTTAGCTGGCCTTACCCCTAAGGATTCTGGTAAGCTTTGTGGCTTGGAAGAGGATATATCCTATATATTTCAAGAGGATAGGCTTATTCCTTGGAAGAACCTTAGGGAAAATTTAGAGTTTGTTTTAAAGGGGAAAATGGATAAAACTAGGGCTCAGGACTTAATAAATGAGTATTTAAAACTAGTTGACTTAGAAGAATATAAATACTATTATCCGAAGGAACTTAGCGGTGGAATGAGACAGAGAGTAAATATCCTAAGGGCCTTTATATACCCTTCAAAGGTTATAATTATGGATGAGCCCTTTAAATCCCTTGATATAAATCATAAGAAGGTCTTGATGGATTTTTTCATAAGTCTAAGAGAAAAGGGTAATAAGACCTGTATAATGGTTACCCATGATATAGATGAAGCCATAACACTGGGTCACAGAATAGTAATTTTTTCAGATAAACCCACTAGGGTAAAGAGGATTGTAGATATAGAAAACTATAGGGATAAGATAAAATTAAAGGAAGAGATAAGTGGGGAATTAAAAAAATGGGATGATAGCCATCCCATTAGATATCTATACCTAAAAACTTTTTAACTAAAATTCCTATTACAAAGGATAGGGCTGCTACTGAAAGACTTATGCTAGACATTTCCAGAAATCTCTTTCTAAAAGGCAAATCCTTTGCAACGGATATATAATAAGTAAATACCAGGATTATTAATACTACAATTAATAGCATGGTAATTAAAGCATAAATATATTCCTTTGCTGGAAATACAAGGTAGGGTAGTACTAATAAGACTACTGCAAAGATATACATTATCCCTGTATATAGGGAAGATTTTATAGGATTAGTATTACCTTCCGAGCGGGCAGATAAATACTCGGATGATGCCATGGACAGGGTTGCTGATATACCAGTTATTAAGCCAGATAGGGCAACAAGCTTATTGTTTTGTAAAGCAAAACTTAGCCCTGCCAAAGTTCCTGTCAATTCTACCAGGGCATCATTTAAGCCTAAAACCATAGAACCAACATATTGTAACCGGTCTTCATCAAGCATATCTATTAGAGCATGTTCATGTTCTTGTTCTTCAAGATAAACTTTACTTGCTTCAGGGACTTCCTTTGCCAGTTCTGCGTACATTTCTTGAGATACTCCTTCGCCCTTCTCCATTATCTTTATGACAAAGGTATACCCAAAGACAATACTCAATAATGAATAGATAAAGACTTTAAATTTTTGAGGCTTTAAGCTTTTTCCAGTGTATTTACTCCAAAGGTCACTATGGAATTTTTCCTCCCTTGCAATACGTTGGAGGATTTTCCTGTCTGATTCTTTTTTTACCCTTTTCGATAGATTTATATATATGGCATGCTCCGTTATTTCAGCCTGCTGTAGCCTTAGAATTATTTCTCTGGTCTTCTCTGATATTTTTATATTACTATCCATGATTCACCTCCAGCCTTAGTCTGATTAGAATTTTTATATTGGGTTCTAATCAAATATACAATAATGCTATTTTTTTGTCAAGTAAACTAAATTACTGATTGCAAAAGCCTACCTTAATACGTCCCTACTCCTTTCTTCAATAAATTGGTTAGTATATAGCTTGTAATAATAGCCTCTCTGTTGAATTAATTCTCTGTGATTTCCAGATTCTATGATTTTTCCATCCTTAATAACCAAAATCCTATGGGCATTTCTTATGGTAGACAACCTGTGGGCAATGACAAAGGAAGTTCTACCTTCTAAGACTTTATTTATGGCATCCTGTATTATTTTTTCAGTTTCTGTATCTATAGAGGAAGTAGCCTCATCTAAGACGAAAAGCCTTGGATTTCTAACTATTGCTCGAGCAAAGGATATAAGCTGCTTTTGTCCAGTGGATAATAATCCGCCACCTTCACCAACTTCTGTATCATACCCCTTTTCCATTTCCATAATAAATTCATGGGCATTGACAAGCTTTGCAGCATTTATTATATCCTCATCTGTGGCATCAAGATTTCCATATCTGATATTTTCCCTTATTGTACCGCTAAATAAATGAGGAGTTTGCAATACATATCCTAGGTTTTCATGGATCCAGTTTTGAGGCATATCCTTATAGTTAATGCCATCGATTAAGATTTCCCCACTTGTTGGCTCATAAAACCTGCAGAATAGGTTTACTATGGTAGATTTACCAGAGCCAGTTTCTCCAACTAGGGCTATGGTTTCACCAGGGTTAACCCTTAGATTGAAATTTTCTAAGACTGTTTCCCCATTTTTATATGAGAAGGTTACATTTTTAAATTCCACTGCTCCTTTTATTTCTGGCCAAAGGTCTTTTTTAGGATTTAATAAGTCACCATATTTTTCTACCACTTCTTCTCTATCTACTATATCAGGCTTTTCGTTTAAAAGTGAAAAGACCCTTTCGGCAGAGGCTTGAGCCCCTTGTAGTTCGGCAAATATTACAGCTATTTGCCTTATTGGCTCATAGAATTGGGTGGTATAGGATATAAAGGCTACTAGGGTTCCAAAGGAAATAGTATCTAATAAGACTCCTTTACCTCCAAAATTCAAGGCCAAGGCAGTACCTATACTGGCTAAGGTAAGTATTATTGGTAGATAAACAGAAGATATAATAGTGGCTCTAATAGAAGAATTTCTCATGGAAGTTGTGATCTCAGAAAACTCCCTTAGATTAATATCCTCCCTAACTAGGGTCTTAGTAGTTTTTGCCCCTTGAATATCTTCATTATAGGCAGCAGTAATCTTAGAGTTAATTTTTCGGACTGCCCTTTGGGCCTTTAATATTTTCTTTTGAAAATAGAAGCTGATAATGGCTACAAAGGGGATTACAGACAGGGTAATTAAAGCCAGCTTATAGTTGAGCCTAATCATGGCTATGATAACAGCTAGCATCATAGTAAATCCCCAGGCCAAGTCTACTAAGGACCAGGAAATGGTTTCAGATAGTCTAGTTATATCTGAGGTCATTCTGGCCATTAACCATCCCACTGCCTTATCATCATAATAGGAAAGAGGAAGGATTTGGAGTTTCTCAAATCCTTGCCTCCTTATATCATAGGCCATTTGGGTTTCCAACTTACCAGCAATTTTAATAAAATAATATACTGTAATGGCTAAGGCAACTACAGCTAGAAAATATATAAATCCAAACCTTCCCAAGCCATCTAAGTTATTTTTTTCAACGAAATTATCTATGGCATATTTTGTTAAAAGAGGGAAGATGGCATCTAAAATTCCCAGTATAATCATAATAGTAGTTAATATAAGGAATAAACCTTTGTATGGCCTTAAATATATAAGGAAATTCTTCCATATATTTAGTTCGATTTTTTCATGATTAGAACTTTCCTGCATGTACTACACCTCCTAGGAAACTATTTCTTCATCTAAGGAACTTTGAATATTGTATACTCGTTTATACAAGCCTTCTTCTTTTATTAATTCATCATGGGTACCTCTTTGAACAATTCTTCCTTTATCGATGACTAGAATTTGATCTGCCTCTGCTACAGTTGAAATCCTGTGGGATATTATAATGGTAGTGGCCTTGTTCTTTCTCTTTTTTAAAGCCTTTCTTATGGAAATATCGGTTTCAGTATCTACAGCAGATAAGGAGTCGTCGAATATAACTATGGGGCAGTCATTTATTATGGTCCTTGCAATGGCCGTCCTTTGTTTTTGGCCTCCTGATAAGGAAACTCCCCGTTCTCCTACTAAGGTTTCATATCCCTTTTCAAAGGATATTATGTCATCGTGAATAGAGGCGGTTTTAGCAGCATTAATTACTTTTTCATCCTTTAGTGATGGATTTGCCAACCTAATATTTTCCTTAATAGTCTTAGCATAGAGGAAGGGCTCTTGAAGGACTAAGCCAACATTCTTCCTAATCCATCCCTTGTCTATGGTTTTTAATTCTATACCATCGATTTTTATTGAGCCTTCATTGTAGTCATATAACCTGGCCAATAAATGGACTAGGGAAGATTTGCCAGAGCCTGTAGGACCTATTAAGGCTAGGGTTTCACCAGCTTTAACCTTAAATGAAATATTAGATAAAACGGGTTTATTCTCTTCATATTGGAATGAAACATTGTTAAACTCAATATTACCCTTTATTTCTGGCATTTTGTTATTTTCAAATAGGATTTCTATAGGTTGTTTAAGGATTTCATCTATTCTCTCCAACGAAACGAAAGCCTTACCCATATCTGTTAGCATCCTTCCCAATTGCCTTACAGGCCAAACTAACATGTTGATATAGCTAATGAAGGCAACATAGGAACCTAAGGAGATTTCTCCCCTATAGGTTAGAATTCCACCGAAAATAACTACAGCACCTACTTGGGACATGCTAAAGAAATCAGAAATTCCCCAATAAGCAGCCAATTCCTTTATTAATTTATAAGTCAGAACCTTATAATCCTTATTCTTCTCATCAAATTTTTCTACTTCATATTTTTGCCTAGAGAAAGCCTTAACTACCCTAATTCCAGTAAGGTTTTCCTGTAAAGTAGTGGTCATTTTTGCTTCTGCTTCATCAGCAGCTTCAAAAGATTTTTTTACCCTACTGAAAAATATAAAGGCGAATAAAAAGGTAAATGGCAATACTAAAATAGATATTAGGGCCATTTTTATATTAATGCTAAATATAATCGTAAGTATAAATATCAGCATAAACAAGGAACCAGAAACTTCTACCAGTTGTATAGCTAAAAACCTTCTAACAGTGTCTACATCTGAAGTACATCTTTGTATTAAGTCGCCGGTTTCAGCTTTTACATGGTATTCATAGGGAAGTCTTTGAATATGGTCGTATAAACTATCTCTCATTCCTTTGGCAGTGCTTTCAGCGGTAATGCTTGCCAAAGTACTTCTTAAGAACAAAAATATCCCTCTAAACATGGCAATGAAAACTATTATAATTCCAATAATCCATAAATTAGTCCTTAAATATTCTCTACCCCCTAAGAATCCAATAATATTTTCAATAAATGTAGATTCAATGGCCTTATCTCCAATAATATTATCTATGGTAGTCTGCAGCACTAAGGGAGTTAAAGTAGTAAATAATTGGGAAATAAGTACTGATAACATTCCAAAGAAATAAACCAACCTATAACCTTCCATGAATTTTAACAACTTTTTTAGATTGCTCATTTTCTCCCTCCTTATTAAAAAAACCATAGGCATATGCCTATGGTTTTTGTATAAAGACACAAATATTCCAATTTACTACAAAAATATAAAAAACCACAGGCAAACACACCTATGGTATAGATCTTCATAGCAAAAATTAATCTTTATACCAAGGTCGTGTTTTTAGAATTATTAAATTTTGTTTTTTATTGTTTACAATTCTTCTCATGATCATCATCACGACCCCCTTTCTAATTTTTGCTACAATATCATTATATATTATAATTTGCAAAAATCAAGATGATTATTAACAAAAAAAGGGCAAAAGCTATTTGCCCCTATTATTATTCAAAAGCTTATTAAACCAGCCACTGCCACCTTTATTTGATATTTTATGAAAACCCTCTATCTGTATATTTTCTTCATTACACCAATTTTTTATATCTTCTTCCAAGTCACAGGGTATTTTTGCTGCAGTACCACAGCTAGAACTGACCTGCCTAGGCACTGGCATTAGCTTAACTTCAACATCTTTGTTTTTCATTACTTTTTCAAAGATTAGAGCATGTTGGGTAATGTGAAAAGTTACTACGCAATAAAAGTCTTCCATTAAATCACCTATTTATCTTCAGTTTAAATTCACCATTGTTTTCTTCAACAGAAATGTTAAATCCTTTGCTTTTAACAAATCTAGTAATATTTTCAACTGCAACATTAGTGTCTACTAATACTTCAAGATCAGTTTCATTATTATCTATGGCATTTTTTGTCATAATAACTGGTTCTGGACAAGACCTGCCCCTTGCATCTACAATCTTAGCCATTATTAACAACCTCCTTAGCCTTAGACCTATTCTTAGCGCCTGCAACTACTGAATAAGCTATGATTAACACAGCAATGATGCCAATTATAACAGCTATTTGTCCATTTGTGGTACTGCCAGTTCCACTGGAAGCTAGACCAAAATTATGGGAGAAGGCTGCACCTGCAATTAGTCCTAATACTGTAACTCCTGCATCACCATCTCCTTGGCTAGCAAGTATAGTTTGTCTAATTGGACATCCGCCTAATAGAACTGAACAAAGTCCAACAAGGGTCATACCAAGGAAATTCCAAATATGATTTGTGTGGGCTATTGGTTGTCCTTCAAAACTTATTTTAAAAGAGCCAAAGTTTAGTACCAAGTTTCCAATAAGATTAAATACTAAAATTCCAATCAAGCCCCATAGGAAATGATAATCCTTAATTAATATTGCATCTCTAAATCCACCGGCAGTACAAATCCTACTTCTTTGTAGTACAATTCCAACTACAGCCCCCAGTACTAAGGATAGAATAACTGGAGCTGCCATTGAACCAGGCCCTTCTTCGCTAAATAGTATAAATGCAGGTTTCACTATTAAGAAAATCAATAAAACTACTGCAAAGATAGGAAATATAAATCCTACTATCTTAGATTGCTCTATGCTTCTACCAAGGGTATAACCCTTTTTAAGGAATTGAACACCTACAAAGATACCAAATACATAACCTAAAAGGCCTACTATGGCATTTAAGTCTCCATTGCCTATTCTTAGAAGCATTCTTAGGGGACAGCCTAAAAATACTAAGGCACCAATCATTAAGAAAAAGCCTAGAACAAATCTAATAAGAGGTGAGGATCCTCCTCTAACTTTAAAATCACCAGTCAAATAGGATACAATAAAAGAACCAAAAATTATTCCAATAATTTCAGGCCTTATGTACTGTACAACTGCTGCTCTGTGAAGGCCTAAGGCTCCTGTAATATCTCTCCAGAAACATGCAATACAAATACCCATGTTACCTGGGTTTCCAAATTTCACAAGAATGGCACCTATAAGGCCTATTATACCGCCATAGACAAACATTTTTCGTTTATCCGCCATCTGAAAACCTCCCTTGTATAATTTTTATCAATCTAAATAAATTATATATGCTATATGAAGAATATAGAAACAAAAAATATCTATAGTCCTTTGAAGACTATAGATATTTTTTATACTTTAAATTTAACCAATTATTTTAATAGGGATTCTTCTAATAATTTCATATCTAAAATTTTTAACATATTCCTATGGTAATCGATTATCCCCTCTTCCTTCATTTTCATAAGCTCCCTTGAAAGGGAAGGGCGAGGTATGTTTAAAAGTTCTGCCATTTTCTTTCTACAGAAGGGTAAAACTAAATACTTATTCTTTTGCTTACTATATTCTAGTAAAATTAAATTGGCAACCTTTTTCCTAATGCTGTCATAGGAGAGGTTAGTAATTCTTTCATTTAACATTAGAATTCTATTAGACAATACTGTTACAAAATTATTCAATACTTGACTATTTGATTTCATAAGCTTAATTATATCATCCTTGTGTATATACATTATTTCACAATCTGATGAAGCAATTACAGTTGCAGGATATTTATGCCTAGATGAAAAGACTAGGGCTTCTCCAAAGACATTACCTGCTTGAAAATAATTTATTGTTACTACTTTTCCAGAGGGAAAAGGCTTATGAATTTCTATATTTCCATCTAGGATAATGTTTAAGCTATTGCAGTCGTCACCCTCTATGGCAATTATATCATCTTTTTTGAAATTTTTTATGCTGTAGGGTATATTTGAAACTAGGGACATTATTTCTTCCTTAGGTACGTCCTTAAACAAGATGGATTTGCTTAAGGAATCTAAGTATTTCTCCATGCAATCACCTTTCTAGTTAAAGTCTAAATATAATTATAACATACTTTACCTTTTAATTAAAAAGATAAGGTTCAATATAAATATAAAAAATATTATATTTATTAGTTAATTTGATAAAAAAATGGGTAAGTATTATTGGAATAATGAATTATTTTCTTTATAAAGAATACTTAATGATAGAAAAGGAGTAATAATAATGAATGATATTCTATTAATAAGCAGGTTAAGCCCTAAAGACTATTCAAGTGACAAAAGAAAAGTATTTTTTGTACTTGGGGGTATGAATATTTCCAAAATAGAAAACAAGGTGGTAGATGTATTACATAATGATGGCAAAATCGACTTAAAGGATATTGTCCTAAAATATAATGGAGTTGAGCTGAATATTACAACTCAGGAGATTCCCAATATTGTTAAACTTCTTTGTAAAGAAAATATTTCAATCTACAGTATTTTTCAAATTTACGATCCAGACCTATAAGCCTAAAGTTTATGGTCATTAATTGAACCTTATCTAAGACAATGAAAATCCATGTCCCCAAAATGGAAGTTTTTTACAATTGTATAGGCGAAAGGAAGAAAATAGGATATTATAGTATATAATACCCTATTTTCTTCTATAATGGGGAAAATATTTTCCTTATATGGGGAGGTAAATATGATTGTAGGAATTGATTTAGGAACCGCAAATTCTGCCATAGCATACATAAATTCATTTGGCCAGCCGGAGATAATTCATAATAGAGATGGTGGTAGAACTACCCCATCTGTTATTTTGTTTGAAGATGATGAAAAGGTGATTATTGGGGAGGAAGCAAAAAATAATTCTGTTATATATCCATTTAATACAATAGATTTTATTAAGTCGACAATGGGAAATCCTGATTTCAAATTTATGCATGGTGACTCTGCTTTTACACCAGAGGAATTATCTAGTTTAATATTAAAAAGGCTTGTGGAAGATGCAGAAGCATTTTTAAATACAAAAATAGATAAGGCTGTCATAACTGTACCTGCTTATTTCAACGACGCCCAGCGCAGGGCTACTCAGGATGTCGGCAAATTAATTGGCCTAGATGTAGTTAAGATTATAAATGAACCTACTGCTGCAGCCTTAGCCTACAGCCTATTATATAATCCAGAACCACAAAACATCTTAGTGTATGACTTAGGCGGGGGCACCTTTGATGCAACTATAGCAAAAATAAATGGCAGGGAAATAATAGTACAAGCTACCGATGGTATTAGGTAACTAGGTGGAAGAGACTTTGATGATAAGATAATCGAATATGTAATGAAAGTATTTCGTGAAAAACATGGAATTAATCTAATGGATGAGGACTATGTAGTAGAATTGCAGGAGTTAAGAAGGCAAAGTGAAAATGTAAAAAAATCCTTAAGCCAGCGGAAGGAGTCAAGTATACATATAAGTTGTAATGGTATAAGGGAGACCATTACTATTACAAGGGAACAATTTAATGAAATGATACTATCCCTTTATATGGAGACTGAAAAAACTGTTAAGAAAGTCCTAATGCAGGCAAATATGAAAGCAGAAGACCTTGATAAGATTCTATTAGTAGGCGGGTCTACAAGGATACTCCTAATATCTGAAAGGTTAGAAGCAGCTTTTGGTATAAAACCTTCCAAGGAGGTTAATCCAGATGAGGTAGTTGCCCTAGGAGCTGCAGTTCAAGGAAAGCTCTTAGGTGAAGATGTAGAGGAGAAGAATAGGGAAAAGTTAATAGATGAAAAAATAAGGATTATAGATGTTTCCTCCCACAGTATAGGAATTGTTTCCATAGATCATATAAGTGGGGACAAGGTAAATACCATTATTTTAAAAAGAAACAGCCCTCTGCCTGCAAGAAGGAAAAGGAGCTTTTTTACAAGTATAGATGACCAGCAAGCCTTTAAACTCCAGGTTACAGAAGGGGAAGAAAGAGATATAGACTCTGTAACAATCATTGGAGACTTTGAGATTAAGATTCCACCTGACCTAAAAAGAGATACCCAAGTAGATATAGAAATAGTCTTAGATGAAAATCAAATTATCCATGTTTTTACTAGGATACCTGCAAAATCGGAATTTTTTGATGAGGTCCATATAGAAAGGGGCTCAAACTTAAGGCCTAGTGAAATAGAAAGGAAAAAGACTATAGTATCAAAGATCGATGTGGAGTAGGATGGGGGGGACATTATGGTAGTATTAGATATGCTAAAGGAGTATATAGATAGGGAAGATTGGATAGGGGCTAGGGCCTTTATTGAAGAGAAAGGCCTGGCCTCATCTTTAAATATAGAAGTTTTAGAAAGGGTAGGCCTTGTTTACTTTAAGCTATACCATTTTAACATGGCTGAAAAAATATTTAAGGAATTGAAAAAGTTAGATCCTGAAAATGTTAACTGCCACATTTAGCTGGCTGAAATATATAGGGAGAAGGGTTTAAGATTTCAAGCCCTAGATAGCTTAACATTAGCCTTGAAGCTGGACAGTAAAAACTTGCAGGCCAACAAGTTGTATTATAAAATACTTAAAGAAAGTGGGTCATCTTTCTCCACTTTAAAAAGAGCCTTAGAAAACATACTTGAAATAGAAATATCCCCAGAAGTTTACTATGAACTGGGGAACCTATTATATTATAACCGCCAGTATGATGAGTGCCTTGATGTATGCAGTAAGATTTTAAAGTTTTATAGGAGAGGGGAAATTATCCAAAAAACTAGGCAACTTTACGCCAAGGCTAAGAAGTACAAGCTTGAGGAAGAAGAAAAAAAGAGGAAGGACCTAAGGGAAAGAAAGGAAAAAGAAGGATTGGCAGAAGGAATGGTTATATTACCACGGGAATTATGGCCCCTGAAAAGGTTTGTTGGCATGGAAGATTTAAAAAGGCAGGTACTATATATTTATCAAAGGATAAAATTAGAAGAAGAAAGGAAAAAAATTATCGGAATTAACAGTACTTTAAAAGAAGGACATCATTTTGTAATTACCGGGAACCCAGGAACGGGGAAAACTTCTGTGGCCAAGGCCTTGGCTGAAGTATTTGCTAATATGGGCCTAACTAAGGAAAACAAATTAGTTGTGGCAGAAAGGAAGAATTTGGTAGGGCAATATATTGGCTTAACGGAAAAAAACACAAGGGAAAAAATAGAAGAAGCCATAGGGGGAGTTCTTTTTATAGACGAGGCCTGTAACTTATATAGGGAAGAAAGTCCTAGGGATTTTGGAAAAGAAGCCATTGATGTGCTACTAGAGGAAATGGAAGATAGGAGAAATAGCCTAATGGTAATTATGGCAGGCTACAAAACGGAAATGGAATTTCTCCTAAACTCCAATCATGGATTTAGGAGTAGGATAAATACCATAATAAATTTTCCCGACTATGATAATGAAGAACTGCTGGAGATTTTCAAGAAAATGTGTAAGGATTTTGATATGATAATAGATGACAAGGGCCTTGAAGCCTTGGAAAAGCATTTAGAGAATTTGCCTAGTCGAAACAAGAAAGGCTTTGGCAATGGCAGGGAAATAAGAAATATCTTCGAAAAGTTTGTAGAAGCACAAAACAATAGGATAGGAAAAATGCTGGAAGATAACATGGAGTTACCTAAGGAGGAACTGATGAAAATAACAGTAGAGGATATTCTTGCTATTGCCAGCAGCTAATGGAGATTTAATATAAAAGATTACAGCTGTAGGAGTGGGGCCAATGAAGAATTACTATAAAATCTTAAATATAGATCCTAAGGCGGAAAAAGGGGAAATAGAAAAGCAACTATATGACCTGCATAGGAAAACAAGATATATTGCTTCTTATGCACCAGATGAAAAGTTAAGGTCACAAGCAAGGGAAAAACTAAAAACCATAGAAGAAGCAATGGATATCTTAGTTGATGAGAAGGAGAAAAGGGAATACGATAGAAAACTATTGGAACCAGATGGATTAATTACTACTAAGGCTGAAGAAAAAGATAACAAGTCCTTATACTTAAAAAACGGGAAAACTTTTAATATTTTCCGACCATATGACTTTTTAGTAGTGGAGAATAGAGACAAAAGTATTTTTTCTGAATATGACCTTAAACATAGAAAGGAAAAAGAAGAAAAATTAACAGATAAGGAAGTATCAGATAAAGAAGTAAGACAGAAAAAGCCTTCTGAGGGAAAAAAATACATTAAAAAATTAATATGGAATATGTCTCATCTAAATCTAAGTCAACAGCCTATGAACCAAAACCTGAACCAGTTAAATTGGAAAAGAAAAAAGTTAAAAGAAGCAAATATTGGAATAAATTTTGGATTAGGTTTAGAAAAGCTTTTCTTAGGCTTTCCATTGTAGTAGGTCTAGCAGCCTACCTGACAGGTGGACCATTTAAATTTATAGATATAAGGGATATTAAGGGAAACACCAAGTTAACAGATGCAGTAAGATCAGGCAGTGTTGGCAGGGTGGTATATACAATAAAAGAGAAGGGTGCCAATCCCAACAGAAAGGATAGGGATGGCAGGGCCCCCATATTATTGGCTAAGGATAAGGAAATGATTGAGACATTAATTGAGCTGGGAGCAGATGTCAATGCTGAAAACAATGAGGGCCTGACCCCCTTATTAAGCTTTATAGAAAACTCATATATTTCAGATGAGGAAGAGAACCCTATTTTCCTTATGCTAGATGCTGGTGCTGATATTAACAAAAGATATAAAGATGGGAAAACTCCATTGCATAAACTGGTTCAAATGGACAGTGACTGGGCCATAGAATTCATAAACAGGGGTGCTGATATTTTTGCAAAGGATAATGATGGATGTACTCCCTTACACTACGCTGCAAGGAATGGAAATTATGAAATTATACAGTTTTTGGTACAAAAAGGTGCTAATATAGATGAGGTTGATAATGAAGGAAGAACTCCATTATTTTATGGAATAGAAAACTTTTATGTAATGGAGAGTATAGAAATAGTTAAATTATTTGTAAGCTTAGGGGCAGGTATAAATCATTTAGATAATTACAATCGTAATATATCCTTTTACTGTTGGCGAGACTCCTTAGAACTACTTAAAGTATTGAATCAACTTGGCTTAGATTTTAATGTAAGGGATATTGAAGGGAAGACGGTACTTTTTAATAGCGGTTTTGGAATAGATGAATTAAAATTTTTCATAGACGAAGTTGGCTTAGATGCAAAACATGTGGACAATAATGGTAGAACGATTTTGCATGGAACAAACTATATAGGTAATGATAAAATAAAATATCTTTTAGATAAAGGCTTAGACATTAATGCCTTAGATAAAGACGGAAGAAGTCCTATATTTTATGCAAAAAATAAGAAGGCATTATTGGAATTTGGGGCTGATATAAATATTATAGATAAGTATGGCAGGACTCCATTGTACTATGCAGATGCAGAAAATATCGGACTTTTAGTAGAGGCAGGAATAGATGTTAACACAGAGGCTGAATTTGGGCAAAATCCATTACACTACATTTATAGTAATCTAGATGAAAAAAACCTATATGAGAGAACTGTAGAACTAATAAGAGCAGGTATAAGCTTATATGCTGAAGATTACGAAGGAAATACACCCATTGAAGTATATGAGAAATACCGTCAACCTAAAAGAAATGATAGGACCTATAATTTATTGGAAAGAAGTATGAAGAGAAGATAAAAAAGATACCTGAAAATTTTCAGGTATCTTTTTATTTGTTTGAATAAGCTTTCATATCTTTTGAAACTATGAATGTATTTTAACTATTAATCAATAACTAGAAGAAAAATATGGCTGAAATTACATATATAAAGTAAAGATTTACAAAAATAAGCATATTATTATATGCAAGGGGGGATTAAATGAGCAAAAAATTATATATGTCAATTCTAATAATGTTATTAGTTGCAATTTTTTTAATTCTAGGTAATTTAATATATAAGATTTCAATGAAGCATAGAATAAATTTGGAGGATGTATACTTAAAAAACAAAGCTGGAAATTACACTATCTTAGTAGAAGTACATAAAAAACAGCTTAAATTAATAGATAGGGAAAACGAAAGCATAGTAAAAACTTATCCAATAGCCACGGGGAAACCAAGTTCTCCAACCCCCTTAGGTACCTTTAAGATAATAGAAAAAGCTCAATGGGGAGAGGGTTTTGGCACTAGATGGCTAGGCCTTAATGTGCCCTGGGGCAAATATGGGATCCATGGAACTAATAGGCCGGAATCAATAGGTGGAAACTTATCAGCAGGCTGTATTCGTATGAGAAACAGAGATGTGGAAGAACTTTATTCCATGGTTGGGCACAATACAACTGTGGTAATTGTAAATGGCCTATATGGTCCCTTTGGCCAAGGTTTTAGGGTAATAAAACCGGGAGATAGGGGTTCAGACGTATTAGAAGTACAAAAAAGACTTAAGCAAAAAGGCTATTATGAAGGCAGTCTAGATGGAATTTATGGCGAAGGGATGAAATCAGCCTTAATAAAATTCATAAAGGATAACAATCTTCCCCTTACAGATAAAATATCTGGAGAAATTTATAGTAAATTAGATATAATTTTGATGGAATAGATGCTAAAAAAGATAGGCCTAGACCTATCTTTTTTAGTGTTTTTTATTATTTTGTTGTAGTAGTACCGCTCATATTTTGTTGAGCCATTCTAACTAGGTTCTTAGTCATGTATCCACCAACATATCCATTTTGTCTTGATGGTAGATTTCCTTTATCCATTGAATCGTAGTTTGCCATACCTAATTCAGAAGCTATTTCTAATTTCATTTGATTTAGAGCTTGACGAGCTTCTGGTACAAGAATTCTGTTGCTTCCAGTATTATTAGTTGCCATTTAATTAATCTCCTTTCATAAATAATTTTGTAAAACTTTGGTGTAGTAGTATTATGTGTATAAAAAAAATTAATAATCATGCAATATTATGAAGTTTAGAATTGCTTTTCCAATCTTTCCATAATTATCAATTTAAAAAAATAATTTTTATTAAAATAAAATGTCAAAAAAGGTATTTCCCTGGAAATTTTTTAGAATTGTTTTGTTAGTAACATATTCTAGTCTTTTGCGTAATATGTAATGAGTAAGCTTAGCGGGAGGAGAGAATAAATGGATAGAGATTATAATGAAGATAAAAGACCCTGTTGTCCAGGAGCCTTAGCCAGAGCATGTATTCCTATGCAAGTTATGGATCAAGTGTTTAGTCCTAGGGAAGCCTTAAGGAAAGGAACCCTATTCCCTGAACTGGTAAATCCAAAATTCACTACAGGAGTTAGTGATTGGGAAAGGAGAGGTAAATATAATGGATAGGGCACAAATGGAATTATTACTAGAGATAATGGAAGTATCCTTTGTTCTAGATGAAACAGCTCTATATTTAGATACTCATCCAAATGATGAAAGAGCTTTAAGATTGCACAATAATGCCTCTCAAAGATATCAAGAACTTAAAAATATGTATCAAGCGAGATACGGTCCTCTAACAAATAGAGATATGAGCAGATATCCCTGGAGCTATATTGATGGACCTTGGCCTTGGGAAATTGATTTTACAAATTTTTAAAGGAGGATCAAAATGTGGATTTATGAAAAAAAACTACAATATCCAGTAAGGGTATATACAACTAATCCAGCCTTGGCTGCAATGATAATAGAACAATTCGGCGGCGCTGATGGCGAACTATCAGCAGGTATAAGGTATTTAACCCAGAGATGGACAATGCCAACCAATGAAGGAAAGGCAATACTGACAGATATAGGCACTGAGGAACTGGCTCATTGGGAGATAATAGGAACCTTGGTGTGGAAACTTGTTAAAGACGCAACTCCTGATCAAATAAAGGGGACTCCTTTTGAAGCCCATTATGTAAATCATGGCAAGAGCCCATTTCCCCATAATGCAGCAGGAGAAGCTTGGGAGGCTAAATATATCAATTCTAAGGATGACCCAATAGCAGATTTACATGAAAATATGGCAGCAGAGGAAAAGGCAAGGGCAACTTATGAATGGTTAATCCGCATAAGTGATGACCCAGGGGTAACCGATACATTGAGATTCTTAAGGGAGAGGGAAATAGTCCACTTCCAAAGATTTGGAGAGGCTTTAAGGATAGTTCAAGAATATATAGACAGTAAAAAATATTATTAGGCTTAAATCATTAGAATGACATATTTATATTAAAATAGTAAAATTTGAAAACAAAAAGAATCGGTTATCCGATTCTTTTTGTTTATTGTTAATATCTATTAAAATTATTTGAGAAAAGTATTATCAGCAATAGAAAGAAGAATAATAAGGAATCATCAAAATCCCTATCTCTATATCTTCTATCTCTTCCGCCTTCTATGAAATTAGTCACAATATTCACCCCATTTCATTTTTATTATAGTTATCACTACATAATATGAAGTTTGGGGGACAAGTGTTAATCAAATTATTCTTGACATTTAGCATGACGAGCTATGAGCTAGAGGTAATCTAGTTTTATTGGAATTTTTTATTATTAAACTTCTTTAATAATAATTATAGTAAAATAAATAGTATCTATATATATAGTATATAAATATTGGGATATTTGGGTTTAAGCCCATAAGAGGAGGGATTAGATGGAAAAATTTAGGTTTCTTACAATTGAGGAATTAATTAGAGAGTTGGATAATTATGAATTTACTCAACTGCATATTCATCACACTTGGAAGCCTGCCCACAGCTCTTTCAATGGAGAAAATCATATACAACTTCAAGAGGGAATGTATTATTTCCATACTGTAGTAAATGGATGGGAAGATATTGGACAGCATTTAACCCTATTTCCAGATGGGAGATGGCTAACGGGGAGGGCCTTCCACAAAACCCCAGCCTCCATTGCTGGATGGAATACAGGAGCCCTGGCTGTGGAAATGGTAGGGAATTTTGACTTGCCAGGTACTGGAGACTTTAATAGTCTAGGATATGATAAATTAGAAGGCGAGCAAAGAGCAGAAATACTAAAACTAATAAAATATTTTATAGATAAATATGGGGAAGAAACTATTATCTTTCACCGTGATAATCCAAATACCAGAAAAACTTGTCCTGGGACATCTTTAGAGAAAGCTACTTTAATTAAGGAGGCAAAACATATCCATGAACCATCTTCCTGGGCTAAGGAGGCTTGGCAGTGGGCCATAGAGAATGGGATTACAGATGGGACTAATCCTAGGGAAATGGCCACTCGGGAGCAGGTCGTAACAATGATATATAGGGCAATGAAAAAATAAAAAATATCTCCCTTTTTATTGACTAAAAAAAGAACTTATCATAATATATAGATATACGGGTATGGGGTATATGTAGTATAAAAAAGGGAGGTTATATAATGGGCAAAAAGGTAGTAATAGTAGGTGGAGTTGCTGGAGGTGCAACTGCCTTAGCAAGACTAAGAAGGCTTGATGAAGATTTGGAAATAGTACTATTTGAAAGGGGAGAATATATTTCCTTTGCCAACTGTGGCTTACCTTATTATATCGGAAATGTAATAGAAAACAGGGAGTCCTTATTAGTTCAAACTCCAGAGGGGATAATGGAGAGATTTAATGCAAGTATAAGGATTAAATCTGAAGTAATTAAAATCCTTAGGGAGGAGAAAAAGGTCCTAGTCAGGGATTTAGAAACTAAGGAAGAATATGAAGAAAGCTATGATTATCTAATTCTATCTACAGGTTCTACTCCACTTAGACCGCCTATACCAGGTATTGATTCGCCCAATATTTTTAGCCTATGGAATATTCCAGATACAGATGCCATAAAATCTTTTATTGAGAAGGAAAAACCAAAATTAGCAGTAGTAGTAGGGGGAGGATTTATTGGACTTGAAATGGCGGAGAACTTGTACGAACTAGGCATCAAGGTTTCCATAGTGGAAATGTTGGATCAGGTAATGGCTCCCTTAGATTATGAAATGGCCCAAATAGTCCATGAGCATTTAACAAATGTAGGAGTAGACCTTAGGCTAAAAGATGGGGTAAAGAGATTCGACTATAAAGATGGAGTTATCACTGTTACTCTACAGTCTGGAAAGACCATAGATGCAGATATGGTAATCCTGTCCATAGGTATTAGGCCAAATAGTGAGTTAGCAAGGGAAGCAGGCTTGGCAGTTAATGAAAGAGGTGGAATTATTGTAGATAAATATTTAAAAACATCTGATGATTATATTTATGCCATTGGAGATGTTATAGAAGTAGAAGACTTTGTCAATAAAAATAAAACCATGGTCCCCCTAGCCGGCCCAGCTAATAAACAGGGTAGGATTGTTGCCAATAATATCTTAGGGGCCAAGGAAGAATATAGGGGAACTCAGGGAACCAGTATAGTTAAGGTCTTTGATTTGACTGTGGCCAACACAGGAACCAATGAAAAAACTTTAAATAGGCTTGGCAAAGTATATAATAAGGATTATTTTATAGCCCTGATTCATACTAATTCCAATGCAGGATATTATCCTGGGGCCTTGCCTATGACCATAAAATTAATATATGATAAAGAAGGAAAAATCCTTGGTTCACAAATAGTAGGATATAAAGGTGTAGATAAGAGAATAGATGTTATTGCTACAGCCATAAGGTTTGGAGCTAAGGTGTCTGACTTAAAAGAATTGGAATTAGCATACGCTCCCCCATATTCCTCTGCAAAGGATCCTGTAAATATGATTGGATTTGTAGCTGAAAATCAGTTGACAGGGAAAGTGGACATAGCTACTTGGAAGGATTTGGAGAATATAGATGAAAATACGGTTATCTTAGATGTTATGGAAGATGAAGAAAGGAAATTGGGTCATATTAAAAACTCCATCCATATACCCTTAGGCCAATTAAGGGCTAGTTTAGATGAACTAGATAAATCTAAGAACTATATTGTATACTGTGCTGTTGGTTTGAGAGGGTATATAGCCAGTAGAATAATGAAACAAAGAGGATTTAAGGTGAAAAACTTAGCTGGAGGATTTACAACCTATAAGACCATGTTCTGTCAAAGAGATGAAGAAAACTGTATTGGCTTAAAGGAAGGGCCAATGATATTTAGTGACACTGGGGTACAAAGGATATAGACTTAGGTGTTGACTTTTGTCCAATATAATGGTTAAAATAGTATAAAACAGTATTATAGCATCCAAATTAATAAAAAAGGTGGAATCATAATGAATGCAATGACTGCTGATAATTTAAGATCTGCATTTGGTGGAGAATCTCAAGCCCATATGAGATACAGAATTTGGGCTGAAAAGGCGGAAAAAGACGGTTTTCCTACAGTAGCTAGGTTGTTTATGGCCACATCTGATGCTGAGCAAGTACATGCTACCTTACATTTTAAAGCCTTAAAAGATGAAGTTGGTGACTTTTCAGTAACTTCAGGAGCAGGCTTTGGATATGGTACAACATCCGACAATCTACAAGGAGCAATTAATGGAGAGTTGTTTGAAGTAAATCAAATGTATCCAGCATACATAGCAGTTGCAGAACTACAAGAAGAAAAAGAGGCATTAAAAGCTTATAGATATGCCATTGAAGCAGAAAAGGTACATGCTGAACTGTTTACCAAGGCAAAAGAAGCTGTAGATGCAGGAAAAGACTTAGAGGCAAAAGTAGTTGAACTTTGTCCAATTTGTGGATATATCACCATAACAGGCGAGGAAGAAAAATGTCCACTTTGTAATGCAAAGAAAGAAGTTTTCGTATCATATTAATTAGTTTAATGCTAGACATAGGAATATGTCTAGCATTATAATTTTGCTATATAAAAATTAAAATTAATGGGGTGTTCTCTTGATAATAGAAACCATTGCCCTATCCTTTATCCTAGGAAAGATAAGGGGAGGAAGTATTAGAAATATAGGAAAGTTAAATATTAATAAATGGTATATATTTGTCATATCCTTCCTTTTGGAAATCATATCCCTAATATTCATAACTAAGATTAATGTCCCTTTAAGTGGATTTTTGGAAAAAAATTTTCCTTACATACATATTTTAACTTACCTATTGTTAATCTTGGGGCTTATTATGAATTTTCAGGAAAAGGGCCTTAAGCTAGTATTATTTGGTACTACTTTAAATTTTTTTCCAATAATCCTTAATAATGGGAAAATGCCTGTATCTCTTAAAGCCCTTAAAATTTCAAATCTCCACACTGAATTGGCCTTATTAGAAGAAGGAAGGATATTAACCCACATCTTGGCATGTGAATCAACAAGGCTTGCCATATTAAGCGATATAATTCCCATACCAAAGCCCTATCCCTTAGCTAAAATCATAAGTCTTGGAGATATTTTTATTGCCATAGGTTTATTTATTCTTATTCAAACCTATATGAAAAAAGATTGAAATTTAACCACATATTGGTAAACCCTTTAATAGAGGGTTTATTTTTTTATTTTTTGGCAAACTATTTTTAAAAGCTAAAGGGAGGTATATTATTTGGAACCTAGACTAGTTATAATAGCAATAATCCCAGCTGCCATTATTATTTTTGCCATGTACCTAAGCGATAGGCATGATAGAGAGCCCTTTAAAGTATTACTTTTTACTTATATCTTAGGTGCCCTTACTGTTATTCCTTCCATTATAGTTGAAGAAATCCTTATTGCCTTTAACATATTTCCCGGAGTCTTGGGAGCCTTTTATAATGCCTTTATAGTAGCTGGCCTTACTGAAGAATATTTTAAGAGGCTTGCTGTGTTGAAATATCCATATAAGACCAAATTCTTCAATGAGAAATTAGATGGAATAGTTTATTCAGTATTCGTTACCATGGGATTTGCCACAGTGGAAAACATAATCTATGTAGCCTTTAGATATACTAACAATCCTTTTATCGGATTATATAGGGGAATATTTTCAGTACCTGCCCATGGGGTATTCGGAATAACCATGGGATACTATTTGTCCTTATCTAAATTCGATAACAACTTAGAGAGAAAAAGGATAAATATGAGGAAATCATTATACATGCCAGTTATCATGCATGGATTATTTGACTTTATATTAATGGCCGATATACCACAGCTAACATTAATCTTTGTACCCTATGTAATATTCTTATGGGTTTTAAATCAAAGGAAATTGGCCAGTTTCATGTTTGATTCAAAACATAGGGTAATAGGTCTAAAAAGGGAAAAATAACCTACTATTGTAAAAAATAATGACAAGGTATAAAATAAATGGTAGATAGATTCTACCATTTATTTTTTTAAGGGGGAAAACCATGAAGAGAAGATTTAGCATTATCTTAATCCTTGCACTAATATTTTTCCTATTAGGATTTATAAGTACTATTTTTATTGATTTTAGGGGATATTTGGGAATTGAGAAGGAAACCTTTATTCCTGTTGATAATGAAAGCAATGAAGATATTGTCATAGACTATGAGGAAGAAAATATTGAGGAGGAGATAATTGAAGAAGCCAAAATATCTAATTTAAAAATACTTGCTGTCGGAGACATAATGTTTCATTCCCCTCAGTTAAATGCAGCCTTTAACAAGGAAACTAAGGAATATGATTTTACTCCTGTTTTTAAATATGTAAAAAAATACATAGAGCCAGCAGATATTTCCATAGGGAATTTTGAGACTGTAACTGCTGGAGAGGAAGTAGGCTATTCAGGTTATCCCAGGTTTAATACTCCAGAGGCAGCCCTCCTTGCCTTAAAGGATGCAGGTTTTGACATATTATCTACCGCCAATAATCATAGCTTAGATCATGGTAAAAAAGGCTTAATCAACACCATAGACAATATTCACAAATATGGGATAAAAAACATTGGGACATATAAAGAAGAAAATACCATACTAGTTGAAGAGGTAAATGATATAAGAATTGGTTTCCTATCCTATACTTATGGATTAAATGGAATGAATTACACCTTAAAAGAGGAAGAATTAAATTTTATGGTAAACCTAATAGATGAAGGTAGGATTAAATCCCATATTGAGAAAGCCAAGGCTAAGGAGGTAGACCTAATCGTAGTATTTATCCATTGGGGAAATGAGTATCAGAGGGAGCCTTCCCAGTACCAAATGGAATTAGGAGAAAAGATAATAGGCTGGGGGGCTGATATAATCTTGGGAAGCCATCCCCATGTAGTCCAAAGGTCTCAAATAATTAATATGGATGGCAAGGACAAGTTCATTATCTATTCCATGGGCAATTTTCTTTCCAATCAAAGAAAAGAAACTATGGGGAATCCTTATACTGAAGATGGGGTCATGGTTCAATTGGAAATAGAAAAGGACTTGACTGAGAATATTACAATCATAAAAAATATTCATTATATCCCAACATGGGTCCACAAGTTTAGAGACAATGGAAGACTTTTTTATGAAATCTTGCCTATAGAAGATTACCTAAGGGGAGATATTGAAATTGGAGATGAATATAGCTTAAGGGAACGGCTGGAGAAGTCTTACAATGATACTATGGAGAAGATGAGTGAAAATTCGACCATTTCAGAATTGAACTAATATTTGTATTATAAGTTATTGGTTCAAATCAAACCCTACTTATTATATAATTGATATATAGGAAGGAAAAAAATAATAAAAGGTGTGGTTGCCTTGGAATTTTTTAGAGGATTGTTTTCTAATATGAGAATTAGAGATGTTATCGATATTATCATTGTCGCAGTAGTATTTTACAAGGTATTTACCTTGATTAGAGAGACCAGAGCGGAGCAATTGATTAAGGGTATATTTGCTATTTTTGTTTTTGAAAAGATCAGTGGAGAAGGATGGCTGGAGTTATATACAATTAACTGGATTTTAAAAAATACCATGACTGTTGGAGTTATTGCCATACTTATAGTATTCCAACCTGAACTACGTCGTGGCCTTGAATACATAGGTCGGTCAAGATTTTTCACCAAATCATTTCTGGAAATCAAGGGTGAAAGCCTTTCTAAGACAGTAGATGAAATTGTGGAAGCCTGTGCCTCCCTTTCTAGACAGAGGATTGGTGCCTTAATAGTATTAGAAAGGGAAACAGGTTTAAACGAGGTAGCTGAGACAGGCACCATAATCAACGGCTTAGTCTCCAGTAATCTACTTATCAATATCTTTATCCCAAATACCCCCCTGCATGATGGAGCTGTAATAATTAAAGAAGATAAGATTAAAGCAGCAGCCTGTTTTTTACCATTGACTGATAATATGAATGTCAGTAAAGAACTAGGTACTAGGCATAGGGCTGCCTTAGGCATATCAGAAAGGTCTGACAGCCTATCTATTGTTGTATCTGAAGAAACAGGCTCTATTTCCATTGCTGAAAAGGGGACCCTGGCAAGACACTTAGATATAAAGACTTTAAGACAGATATTGATAGATATGTATAAGCCCAAGGATTCACCTCAAACTTTTGTTGCTAGATGGAGGCGAAAAGATGAGCAAGGAGAAAAATGATTTGACTTTAAAAGTCTTTGCTCTTATTATAGCTATTGTCTTATGGAGCTATGTAATGAGTGAAGTAAATCCATATAGATCTGAAACCATTAGAAATATTCCTGTTACCTTTAATAACCTAGAAGCCCTTGAAAGACAGGGCTTAGTGCTAATGGAGCCCAAGGAAGCCACTGTTACCGTAAGGGTAAAAGGAAGAAAATTTGATATGGCAAATTTTGATTCCAAAAAAATTAAAGCCTACGTTGATTTAAGTGGATACGGAGAAGGGCAAGTTAAAGTTCCAGTCCAGGTAGTAATAGGAGATTTTAGCAATATTAACATAGAAAGAATTGAACCATCGGAGATACTATTTAGATTCGATAAATTAATTAGCAGGCAAAAACCCGTTACCATTAGGACTACTGGTAACCTAGATTCAAATTATGTATTAGGAGATATTACAACGAAATCTGCCAGCGTCTTAATTACAGGACCAAGGTCTTGGGTAAATGAAGTGGCTGAGGTAATAGCAGAAGTAAAAATAGATGGAAGAAAGGAAAGTGCTAGCCTTACAGTACCAGTAAAACTAGTAGATGATGAAGGCAAGGAAGTAAGGGGAGTTAGGTATGAGCCAACAGTAATAGATGTGGATATTCCAATATATAGAAAGGTCACTGTACCTATTGAATTGCAAACGGAAAACCAATTGCCAGAGAATTATGAGATTACAAATATAAGTATAAATCCAAGCAGAATTGCCTTAAAGGGTGATAATAACATAGTATATTTAGCTTCAGTCCAAACAAAACCAATAGATATAAATGAATTAATAGAAAATCCAACTATGGAAGTAGAATTAGATTTACCACCTAATATATCCCTAGTGAATCCAAATGAAAAGGTAACTGTTTCAGTTGTTATCGAGGAGACTTTAAGGAAGTCCTTTGAACTAAGTCTAAGGGATATAAGTATTAGAAATTTAGGAGAAGGGCTTAAGATTGCTGATGATGACTTATCTAAGACCATTGCTATTACATTAAAGGGTAGTAAGGACCTAATGGAAAACTTTACGGAGGAAGATTTAGGCATATTTATCGACTTAAATTCCTTTAAGGCAGGAGAACATAAAGTGTACTTTGGATTTAATCTACCAACAGGCATTATCATAGAAGAGATTAATCCCCAGCCTATTGACATAAGGTTGATTAACGATTAACTTAATTAAAGCGAGCTGACATCCTAGTATTTCTAGAAGTATATAGATAAAAAAATATAAAAGAGAGGTGAATATAAATGAGCAAATCCTTTCATGAATTACTGGAATTGGCAAAATCTAAAGGTCCCAAAATAATAGCTGTAGCATGTGCTGAGGACAGGGATGTACTATCTGCAGTAAAAAATGCAGTAGAGCAGAAAATAGTAGAACCAATTTTAGTAGGAGATGAGGAGAAGATTATAAAAATAGCCGAGGAAATTGGTTTTAACCTAAGAGACTTTGAAGTATTACATGAAGCAGACAAGGTACAAGCATCCAGGATTGCTACCAGCTTAGTAAGCAGCGGCAAAGCTCATGTACTAATGAAGGGCCTAGTAGATACTTCCATAATCATGAAACAGGTTTTAGACAAGGAAATAGGCCTAAGAACTGGCAAGGTAATTTCCCACGTGGCGGTATTTAGCATGGATACTTATCATAAGGTATTCATGGTAACTGATGCAGCAATGAATATATCGCCAGACCTTAACCAAAAAAAGGAAATCATTGAAAATGCAGTAGTCCTTGCAAAGGCATTGGAAATAGAAAGGCCTAAGGTGGCAGTCTTAGCTGCAAAGGAAAAGGTGTCTCCGAAGATGGAAGCTACAATCCATGCTAAGGAGCTAGCAGAAATGAATAGGAGAGGGGAAATAACAGATTGCATAGTAGATGGCCCCCTTGCCTTAGATAATGCTGTTTCTAAGGAATCAGCCAGGATTAAGGGCATAGACAGTGAAGTTGCAGGAGACGCTGATATATTACTAGTACCAGATATTGATGCTGGCAATGTATTATATAAGTCTTTGACCTTCTTAGGCAATGCAAAATCTGCAGGCCTCATAATAGGCACAAAATCACCTATAGTCTTAACTTCTAGAGCTGATAATGATGAAGCTAAATTAAATTCTATTGCCTTAGCAGTGCTTATGGCAGCAAAATAGGAGGGGAATATGATTAGACTTTTAGTTATTAATCCAGGTTCTACGTCTACTAAAATTGCAGTTTTTGATGATGAAAATATTATCTTTGAAGAAACCCTTCGCCATTCAACGGAGGAAATCTGTTCATTCAATAGAATTTACGACCAACTTGAATTTAGGAAAGGAATAATTCTAAATGCTCTTGAGAAAAACAATATTTCCTTAGAATCCTTAGATGCCATAATAGGTAGAGGAGGATTATTAAAGCCTATAGAAGGCGGCACCTATGAAATAAATGAAGCTATGCTAGAGGATTTAAAATCAGGCTTTAGGGGAGAGCATGCTTCTAATCTAGGTGGGATACTGGCCTATGATATAGCTAAGGACTTAAATATTCGTTCCTTTATAGTTGATCCTGTAGTAGTAGATGAGTTACAGGATGTAGCTAGAATCTCTGGTCTTAAAGGAATTGAGAGGGTCTCTATATTCCACGCATTAAACCAAAAAGCAGTAGCCAGAAAACATGCTAAGAGCCTAGGAAAAAAATATGAAGAATTAAATTTAATAGTGGCCCATCTAGGGGGCGGAGTTTCTGTTGGTGCCCACGAAAAAGGAAAAGTTATAGATGTACCTAACGCCTTAAATGGAGAAGGGCCATTTTCTCCTGAAAGAGCTGGTGGGCTTCCAGTGGGACAATTGATTGAACTTTGTTTCTCAGGCAAATATACCAAAGAGGAAATAAAGAAGATGATAGTAGGCAATGGAGGGATAGTCTCCTATTTAGGCACCAATGATGCTAGGGAAGTATCTAAGCGGATAAAGGAAGGCGATAAGGAGGCAGAACTAATCTATTATGCCATGGCCTATCAAGTGTCAAAGGAAATTGGGGCCTGTGCTGCTGTACTTAAAGGCAATGTAGATGGAATTTTAATTACAGGCGGTATTGCTTATGATGAGGAATTTACTTCATGGATAGAAGAAAGAGTAAAGTTTATTGCCCCTGTAACTATTTATCCGGGAGAAGATGAGCTTGCTGCCTTAGCCCAAGGTGGTCTTAGGGTGCTTAAAGGTGAAGAAGAAGCTAAAATATACAAATAGGATGATGCTATGTTAAAGGATAAAAGAATTAGGATAATAACTGGTCATTATGGTAGTGGCAAGTCTGAATTCAGTGTAAATTATGCTGTGAAATTGGCTGAAAAGGGAAGAAAAGTAGCTTTAGCAGATTTAGATATAGTCAATATGTACTTCAGGTCCAGGGAAAAGGCCAAGGAAATGGAAAAGTTGGGTGTTAAAGTCATAGCTAGTCAAATTAATACTCCTGCAGTGGAAGTCCCATCTATTTCAGCAGAAGTTTATGCACCTTTGCAAGATGAAAGTTACGATTTTGTAATAGATGTAGGAGGAGATCAAGTAGGGGCAAGGGCCTTAGGCAGATATGTAAATTATTTCAAAGAAGGAGAATATGATATGTTCTTCATCTTGAATGCCAATAGGCCTGAAACCCAATCAGCTGAAAAGGCTTACGAATATATGGTAAAAATCCAAGATGTTTCAAGGGCTAAAATCACAGGAATTGTAAATAATACACATTTGTTAAAAGCAACTACAGTAGAAGATGTACTAAGGGGACAAGAACTGGCAATGGAGCTGAAAAGCATAACAGGTATACCAATTAGATATATTTCAGTATTGGAAGATTTAGTTCCCCAACTTCCAAAGGATCTAGAAGGAGAAATACTTCCCATAAAACTCTTTCTAAGAGATGACTGGATGTTATAGTATTTTTAGAACTTTTCTAAATAAGGAGGGTTAATATGGCAAAGGGTAAAGTTACCTTCAAGGAGGACAGCTGTAAGGGCTGTGAACTTTGCACAACTGTTTGTCCTGTTAAGATAATTACCATGGACAGGAGCAGAATCAATGCAAAAGGCTATCATCCAGCAACGGTGACTGACATGGATAAATGTATTGGTTGTGCCAACTGTGCAATCATATGTCCAGATGTAGTTATTACGGTGGAAAGATTCAAATAAAATAAGGAGGGTTATCAATGGCAAAAGTACTCATGAAGGGCAATGAGGCTATAGGAGCAGCAGCTATTCAAGCTGGTTGCAGGTACTTTTTTGGTTATCCTATAACTCCTCAATCCGAGTTACCAGAATATATGGCAAGGGAATTACCCAAGGTTGGCGGAGTATTTTTACAGGCTGAATCGGAAATAGCAGCAATAAATATGGTTTATGGTGCAGCAGGAGCAGGAGCTAGGGTAATGACATCTTCTTCAAGTCCTGGCATATCCCTAAAACAAGAAGGTATTTCATACTTAGCGGGTGCTGAACTACCCTGTTTAATAGTTAATATAATGAGGGGAGGGCCCGGCCTAGGAAGTATTCAACCATCACAAACAGATTATTTCCAAGCCACTAGAGGTGGTGGAAATGGAGATTACAGGTTAGTAGTATATGCTCCAGCCAATATACAGGAAATGGTAGATTTAATCATTGAAGGCTTCGATGTAGCTGACCAATACAGAAATCCAGTAATGATTCTAGGAGATGGAATGATCGGACAAATGATGGAGCCTGTTGAATTTAAAACTCCAAAGAAAAGGGAATTACCTGAAAAGGATTGGGCAACTACGGGAACTGGAGGCAAGAGAAAACCAAATATTATAAACTCCTTATATATTGCACCAGAAGATTTAGAAGCACACAATATAAGGCTACAAGCAAAATATCAAAAGATAAGAGAAAAGGAAGTAAAGGTAGAATCATATAAGATTGAAGATGCAGATGTAGTTATATCTGCTTATGGTACGACATCTAGGATTGCTAAGACAGCCATAGCAAAACTTGAGAAAGAAGGATATAAAGTAGGTTTAATTAGACCTATTACCTTGTGGCCTTATCCATATGATGAATTTAAGAAGATTAACCCCAATTGTAAAGGAATACTTACAGTAGAGATGAATGCTGGACAAATGGTGGATGACGTTAAAATAGCAGTAGAGGGTAAGTTCCCAGTTCATTTCTACGGTAGAATGGGAGGAATGGTCCCTACACCAGAAGCAATAATTGAAAAGGTTAAGAAAATTTGCGGAGGTGAAATATAATGACTATAGTATTTGAAAGGACTAGGGGCCTAACAGATGTGGAGACCCACTATTGTCCAGGATGTACCCATGGAATTATTCACAGATTAGTAGGAGAGGCTATGGTGGAGTTAGGAGTCCTAGAAAAGGCCATAGGAGTTGCACCTGTAGGCTGTTCAGTATTTGCCTATAATTACTTCAATTGTGATATGCATGAAGCTGCCCATGGTAGGGCTCCTGCAGTTGCCACCGGTATAAAAAGAGTTCATCCAGATAAATTTGTATTTACTTATCAAGGAGATGGAGACTTGGCAAGTATTGGTATGGCAGAAATAGTCCATGCTGCCCATAGGGGTGAGAGGATTTCTACAATCTTCGTAAATAACGCTATCTATGGAATGACAGGTGGTCAAATGGCTCCTACTACCTTAGTTGGCCAAAAAGCTACAACAGCACCAGGTGGTAGAAGTGAAGAACATTGTGGCAGGCCCATTAGAATCAGCGAAATGTTAGCAACTATCCACGGAGCAAAATTTGTTGAAAGGGTAGCAGTCAATACTCCAGCTAATATAAGAAAGGCCAAAAAAGCTATAATTGAATGTTTCAAAGTCCAACTTGAAGGAAAGGGCTTTGGCATTGTAGAAGTCCTATCCACATGTCCTACCAACTGGGGAATGACAGCTCCTGAAGCTATGAAATGGTTAGAGGATAACATGATTCCCTATTATCCTCTTGGAAATTTGAAAAGACCAGAGGAGGCTGAATAAAATGGAAGAAAGAATAGTAATTGCTGGCTTTGGCGGACAAGGGATAATGGCCCTAGGTCAACTTCTAACCTTTGCAGGAATGACAGAAGATAAAAACGTATCCTGGCTACCTTCCTATGGTCCTGAAATGAGAGGCGGAACTGCAAACTGCAATGTTATCATATCAACTGAGGCGGTAGGTTCCCCAGTAGTTACTGAATCTACATCGGTCATCGTTATGAACAGACCCTCCTTAGATAAATTTGAAAACACCATAGTCCCTGGAGGAAGACTATTTATCAATTCATCCTTAGTAGACAGAGAATCTACCAGAGATGATATAGAAGTTTATTATATCCCTGCCAATGAAATTGCAAACCAGTTAGGCAACAGTAGAGTAGCTAATATGGTCATGTTGGGAGCTTTCTTAGAGGTTACAAATGTGGTAGAGAAAAGCACCATTTTGGAAAAGGCTTTCACTGCAGTATTTGGAGAAAATAGAGCCCACCTATTACCAATAAATAAGGAGGCCCTGGAAAGAGGGGCACAAGTAGTACAAGAGCAAAAAGTTTCCCTATGATTTCATAGGGAAATTTTTCTTTTTATTGTACATATTATCGTATGCTGTATAAATTTTGTACAAAAAAAATTTTGCAAATTAATGGATATTATGTTATAATATCCATTGTAAACTAAATATTAAAAGCTGAATTCTTTGTATAAAGAAGCGGGGGAACCAATTTTCTGGGGTGAATCCTTTATGGACGGGCATGGCCCTTTTTGTCCGAACCCGACAGCTAACCTCGTAAGCTTTAAAAGGGGGCAAGTAAGTTTGCTTAAAAACTATGGATGCCCATAGTTTTTTTTGTACGCTGAAAAGAAGGTTGACATAAAAATACAAAAATAATATAAGAAAGGGGAGATTGAATGAATAAGGATTTCACATTTGCTGTAATAGGTGCAGGTAATGGTGGCATGGCAATGGCCGGATACTTATCCTTGATTGGATATAAGGTGAATTTGTACAATAGAACCTTAGAAAACATATTACCCTTGATAAAAAATCCTACTATCTCCTTAACTGGAGAAGTTGAGGGAGTAGGAGTATTAAATAAAGCAACTAATATAATTGGGGAAGCCATTGAAGGAGCAGATGTAATTATGGTCACTGTTCCAGCTATGGGCCACTATCCCTTAGCAGTAGCTATGGCACCCTACTTGACTGATGGTCAAGTAATAGTACTTAATCCTGGTCGTACGGGAGGTGCTTTGGAAGTTTATGAAGCCATCAAAAAGCATAGCCCAGATAAGGAAATAATAGTTGCAGAAGCTCAAACCTTTATATACGCTTGTAGAGCTACCTCCAGCAATAGTGCCCACATATTCCAAGTTAAGAATGAAGTCAAATTAGCCGCCATCCCGTCCGAAAAGACCAATCACGTTTTAAATCTTCTAAAGTTTGCATATCCACAGTTTGTTCCTGCAAGAGATGTTTTGGAAACCAGCATAAACAATTATGGAGCCATTTTCCATCCTGCCCCCACATTATTAAATAGCGGTCATATCGAAAGAGGCGCTCCCTTCGAATACTATATAGAAGGCATCACCCCATCCATAGGAGCTTTTCTAGAAAAAATGGATAATGAAAGAATGGAAATAGGTAAGGCCCTACAGATAAACACCTTATCTGCTAAAGATTGGCTGTATGAATCCTATGGTGCAGAGGGTAACAACCTATATGAAACGGTGCAGGCTTGTAACGCTTATAAAGGATTACAAGCACCAAAAGGGCTGCAAATTAGATATATCTATGAAGATGTGCCCTACAGCCTAATACCTATGGCTTCAATAGCTAGAGAATTGGGCATAAAAACTCCAGCCATTAATTCCATCATAAATTTAGCTTCATTAATGACAGGCAAAGACTTTTTCGAAAATGGCAGGACCATAGAAAGGTTGGGCCTAAGGGGATTATCTGTCTACGAAATGCATAAATATGCTCAAACTGGAAAAATCGATAAGAAAGATAGGGAGGGTGTTGCTTAATGAAAAAAATAATTGCAGGAACCTTAGGAAACTGTGTTCATGTTGCCGGTATAATGAACTACCTTAATTTGGCACAAAATGAAAAATATGAAACGGAATTCATTGGCATTGGAAAGTCAGTAGACGAATTAGTCCAATTAATAAAGGAAAAAGAGCCAGATATAGTGGCTTTATCCTACAGACTTACTCCAGAGCCATTAAATAAAATCTTAGAAGAGTTAAAGGAAAAGATAGAAAAACATAATTTACAAAAGCCTACTTATATTTTCGGAGGTACTGAGCCAACTGCCCTAGTAGCCCAAAAATGGGGCATATTCGAAAAGGTCTTTGATGGAAGTGAAGACATAGATGAAGTAATAGCCTATCTTAAGGGAAAAGATTATTCCTTAGAGGAATCCTATCCTAGAGACTTAATATCTAGGATTAATTCTAAATACCCCTATCCAATCTTAAGACACCATCTTGGCCTGCCTACTATAGAGGAAACAGTAGAGGCCATAGAAAAGGTGGCAGAAGCAAAGGTAATAGACGTAATATCAATTGCCCCAGACCAAAATGCACAGGAATTCTTCTTTGACCAAGAAAATATGGACGAAAGGTTAAATGGAGCAGGAGGAGTACCTTTAAGGACCGAAGATGATTTTAGAAAACTATATGAAGCTGCCCAAAGAGGCAATTATCCACTACTTCGTTGTTATAGTGGAACAAAGAATATAATAAGATTTGCAGAAGTCCTTAAAAGGACCATAGATAATGCTTGGTGTGCAGTACCCCTATTTTGGTACAGTGAACTAGATAAGAGAGGTCCTAGGCCATTATTAGAAGCCATAAAAGAAAATCAACAGGTTATGAAATGGCACGGTGATAGAAATATACCTGTAGAGGTTAATGACCCGCATCATTGGAGCCTAAGGGATGCCCATGATGCCATAGGTGTAGCTGCTGCATATTTAGCTGCATATAATGCAAAGAAAATGGGAGTAAAAGATTATGTTGCCCAATACATGTTCAATGTTCCAGCAAGTATTTCACCAGAAATGGACCTAGGTAAGATGCTGGCTAAGGTTGAATTAGTGGAAAGTCTAGTGGATGAAAACTTTAGAGTTTATCGTCAGGCTAGGGCAGGACTTGCAAGCTTCCCAACTAATTTATACCAAGCTAAAGGTCAATTGGCATCATCTGCTTATCTAGCCATGGCAATTAAGCCACATATATACCATGTGGTAGGCTATTGTGAAGCCCATCATGCAGCTAGGGCAGAAGACATAATAGAATCTGCCATGATAGTAAGGGGAGTTATTAAAAATGAATTCCTTGGCTCAGTCAATATGGCTAAGGATAAAAATGTCCAAGAAAGAAAGAATGAGCTTATAAAAGAAGCTAAAATAATCTTAGAAGCTATAAAATCCCTAAATCCAAAGGCAGAAGATCCATTGGCTGACCCCGAAACCCTAACTGAAGCTGTAAGGGTGGGAATCCTAGATGCTCCGCATTTAATAGGCTCAAAGATAGCTAGGGGCCAGCTAAAGACAAGGATGGTCAGTGGCGGATTATATGCCTATGATGAAAAGAATGGAAGAATCTTAAGAGAAGAAGAAAGGATAAATAGCCTTTTAAAAGAAATATCAAATAGATAAAAAGACCCTTCCTAAGTTAAGATAAATCTATCTTAAACTTAGGAAGGGCCTCTTTATTTATACTACTCTATTGCAAATAGAAATTCTCCTTCACAGGCAATTTCATCGTCTACATATGCTTTCCCTTCTCCAACCCCTATAGGTCCTCTGATTTTAGTAAGTTTTACTTCCATTCTCAATGTATCTCCAGGTACAACCTTTCTCTTGAATCTTACCTTATTAATTCCAGCAAATAAGGGGGTTTTTCCCTTATACTTCTCATGGGATAAAAGTATAACTGCACCTACTTGGGCCATGGCTTCCACTATTAAAACTCCAGGCATTACTGGAAAGTGGGGGAAATGACCTTGGAAAAAGGGCTCATTTATAGTTACATTTTTGTAGCCTATACCTTTAACCCCAACTTCTTCTACTAAAACCTTATCTACAAAGAGAAAAGGATACCTATGGGGAATAATTTTCTTTATAGCCTGGATATCTAAGAAATTAGGCATAATATCCCTCCCATTTTACTATATCTACTATAAAAAACCGTATTGATTATTTTTCTAGATTCATGTATACTATTTCTTAACATTTATCCCATAACATATAAATAATATAATCTAAATTTCATTTATTTGCAAACCTAAGTTAAATAATTTGAAGGAGGTGGTGGAATAATAAAAGTTATGCACAATTAAATATGGAGGTGGAAAATGAAGAGAATTTTTGTTGGTATTTCTGGTATAGGTAGCTATGTCCCAGAAAAGGTAATAACAAACCAAGACCTATCTAGAATAGTAGATACATCAAATGAGTGGATAATAGAAAGGACAGGAATCCAAGAAAGAAGAATAGTTGATGAAAAAACTGCAACTTCTGATATAGCATCAATTGCTGCTGAGAAAGCTTTAGCAGATGCCAAATTAAAGGCAGAAGACATGGACCTTATTATCGTAGCAACTGCTACTCCAGATCATGCTTTCCCTTCTACTGCCTGCATAGTACAAAAAAACATTGGAGCAACTAAGGCAGCAGCCTTCGACATAAGCGTTGGATGTTCTGGATTTGTTTATGCCTTAGCTGTAGGTGAGCAGTTTATTAAATCAGGATTTTATGAAAGGGTCCTGGTCATTGGGGCAGAAACCCTGTCAAAAATAGTGGATTGGCAGGATAGAAATACCTGTGTCCTATTTGGAGATGGAGCAGGAGCCTGTATTTTAGAGAAGTGTGAAGAAAATATGGGTATTTTAGTTTCCCAATTAGGGTCTGATGGTACAAATGGCTCAGTATTAATACAGCCTGCAGGAGGGTCCAGACAACCGGCCAACGAAGACACAGTAAAAAACAGGCTACATTTTATAAAAATGGAAGGCAGGGAAGTATTTAAATTTGCTGTTAGGGTCATGGATAAAGCTTCTCAAAGTGTAATACAAAAGGCTAACTTGAAACTAGAAGATATTGATTTTTTAGTTCCTCATCAAGCAAATATCAGGATAATAGAAGCAGCAGCTAAGAAATTGGACCTAGAGCAGAGCAAAATTTATGTAAATCTAAACAAGTATGGCAATATGTCTTCAGCCTCTATTCCTGTAGCCCTTCAAGAAGCAATTGAAGAGAAAAGGATTAAAAAAGGAGACAATGTACTCTTAGTAGCTTTCGGTGCAGGTCTTACTTGGGCTTCAATGATTATTAAATGGAATAGGAGGGAAGATGATTAATGTTTCATACTAGAATAACGGAGCTATTAAATATTAAATATCCCATACTTCAAGGAGGAATGGCTAGGGTAGCTACCTACAGATTAGCTGCAGCAGTATCAGAAGCCGGCGGCTTAGGCATCATTGGAGCAGGTAACGCCTCTGGAGAAGTAATAAGAGAAGAGATTAGAAAATTAAAGAAACTGACAGATAAACCCTTTGGCGTAAATATTATGATGCTATCTCCTTATGCTGAGGATATTGTAGGTATAATATGTAGTGAGGGAGTTCCTGTAGTTACAACAGGAGCAGGCAGTCCTGGCAAATATATTGAAAGACTAAAAAAACACAATGTGAAAATCATACCTGTTGTACCTACAGTATCTTTAGCCAAGCGCTTAGAACGGGAAGGTGTAGACGCCTTAATCGTAGAAGGAACTGAGGCAGGTGGTCATATAGGGGAACTAAGCACCATGGCCTTAGTACCTCAAGTGGTAGATGAAGTAAAAATCCCTGTGATTGCAGCAGGGGGAATAGCCGATGGCAGGGGATTTTTAGCGGCTTTAAGCTTAGGAGCAGAAGGTATACAAATGGGAACTAGGTTTGTATGCTCTACAGAATGTACAGCCCACCAAAACTATAAGGAAGCCATTGTAAAGGCCAAGGACAGGGATGCCTTCGTAACTGGGAGAAGTACAGGGTATCCAGTCAGGGCTTTGAAAAACAAATTTACAAGGCATTTCTTAGGGCTGGAGAAAAAGGGCGTACCCTTTGAAGAATTAGAGGCCCTAAATGCTGGAAGGCTAAGGCTGGCAGTGGAAGAAGGAGATGTGGAACAGGGCTCATTAATGGCTGGGCAAATCTCTGGTTTAATAAGGGATATAAAACCTTGTAGGGAAATAATTGAAGGCATTATAGAAGAAGCCAAAGAAAATATAAAATATCTGGAGGCCTTCCTCAATGGGGGGAAGTCAATTGGATAAAAGGGATAAGGTTGCTTTCATATTTCCCGGGCAAGGTTCCCAATATGTAGGCATGGGCAGTGATTTTTATGAGAGTTTTCAGTCTTCGAAGAAGGTATATGATGAAGCCAATGAAGTTCTAGGTATGGATTTAAAGGGCATTTGTTTTTGTGGGACTGAAGAAGAATTAAGGAAAACAGAAAATACTCAACCGGCCATCTTAGCGACTTGTATTGCTATGCTTAGGGCCTTAGAAAGTGAAGGCATTGATTGCGACTATACTGCTGGATTAAGCTTAGGAGAGTATAGTTCCTTAGTCATGAGCAAATCCTTAACCTTTAGGGATGCCATTAGGCTTGTAAAGGAAAGAGGAAAGTTCATGCAAGAAGCAGTTCCCTTAGGGGTTGGGGGAATGGCAGCTATTCTTGGCCTTCAAAAGGAAAAAATCCCTGCTATCCTTGAGGTAACAAAAGATTATGGAGTGGTGGAAGTTGCCAATTATAATAGTCCTGAGCAAATAGTTTTATCTGGTGAAATAAAAGGATTAAAGATTGCTTGCCAAGAAGCAATTAGGCAGGGAGCAAAAAAAGCCATACCACTACCTGTATCTGCACCATTTCATTCATCCCTATTAGTTCCAGCAGGAGAAAAATTAAAAGAAGCCCTATCCAAAGTAGAAGTATATGAATCAAAGAAGAAGGTAGTTACCAATGTAGATGGTATGCCTATACTCTCTAAGGAAGAAATTAAACCTAAGCTTGTTGACCAGGTAAGCAGCTCAGTATTGTGGCAGCAGTCTGTAGAATATATGATAAATGATGGTGTAAATACCTTTGTAGAAATAGGCCCAGGAAAATCCCTTTCAGGATTTGTAAAGAGAATTGGAAGGGCCTTGGGCAAAGAAGTAAAGACCTTAAATGTCAATGACTTAAGCTCCTTTAAAGATACAGTGGAATACCTTAAATGGAAGAAAAGTGGTGATGAATAGATGGATTTAGCTAATAAAGTAGCCCTAATAACAGGGGGTTCTAGGGGCATAGGGAAGGAGATAGCCTTAGAACTAGCTAGAAATGGTGCCAATGTTGCAATTACTTTTGTCAGCAATGAAGTCAAAGCTCAAGAAGTAATAGATGAGATAGGAACACTGGGAATTAAGGCCATAGCCATAAAGGCTGATGTATCAAAGGAAGAGGAAGTACAGCAAATGATAAAAAAAGTTGAGGAAGAATTTGAATCAGTTGATATCCTAGTAAACAATGCAGGAGTTACCAAGGATAATTTACTAATTAGGATGAAAGAAGAAGAATGGGACCAAGTAATGAATGTGAATTTGAAAGGTACCTTCCTCTGCACTAAGGCTGTATCTAGGATGATGATGAAGAAGAGATATGGCAAAATAATAAATATTACATCTGTAGTAGGCATAACTGGGAATGTAGGGCAAGGGAATTATAGCGCCTCAAAGGCAGGAGTCATTGGCTTTACTAAGTCCATGGCAAGGGAGTTGGCTAGCCGAGGTATTAGGGTAAATGCAGTGGCACCTGGCTTTATAGAAACCGACATGACAGATGTATTAAAAGAAGATATAAAAGAAGCAATGCTAAAATCTATTCCCTTGGGGAATTTTGGAAAACCTAAGGATATTGCAAATGCAGTAGCCTTTCTAGCAAGCCCTAAATCTGACTATATAACCGGTCAGGTTATAAATGTGAATGGTGGAATGTTTATGTAGTGTACAATGGACAATTGAAAATGGACAAAGGACAATTGTGGAAGTAAAGAATTAGGGTCAAAAAGGACCTAAAGCTCGACCAAAATCATTGTCAATTGGAATAGTATTAACAAAATATTAGGAGGTATGTAAAATGGTATTTGAAAAAGTAAGAAATATTATTGCAGATCAATTAGGCATTGATGATGTAAATAGCATTACAATGGAGACTTCCTTAATGAAGGACTTAGAGGCAGATTCCTTAGATGCAGTGGAAATAATGATGGCCTTAGAAGATGAATATGGGATTGCTATTCCTGATGAAGATGCAGAAAAATTTAAAAATATAGGTGATATAGTTAGATTTATTGAAGAGTCTATAGAATAAACCTTGCTTTGGAGGTAGATATATGAAAAGAGTCGTTATTACAGGGTTGGGACCAGTATCACCTATTGGCATAGGCAAGGAAGAATATTGGAAGTCATTAATAGAAGGAAAATCAGGAGTAGGGTTTATTTCAAGGTTCGATACAAGAGATTTTAGCACTAAAATTGCAGCTGAAGTAAAGGATTTTAATCCTACAGATTTTATAGATAAAAAAGAAGCAAGGAGAATGGACAGATTTACCCAATATGCCATAGCAGGTACAAAATTGGCCTTAGAGGATGGAATGGTGGATATAGGTAAATTAAATTTGGAAAGAGTTGGAGTCGTCTTAGGTGTAGGTATTGGCGGTATGGAAACCATGGAAGGAGAGTTTACAAAGCTTAGGGAAAGGGGACCAAGCAGGATTAGTCCAGTATTTATACCTATGATGATTTCAAACATGGCACCGGGACAAATATCTATGAACTTTGGATTTAAAGGGCCTACTATGATAGTAACTACAGCCTGCGCTTCAAGTACAAATGCCATAGGGGAAGCTTATAGGATGATAAAAAATGGATATTTAGATATGATAGTAACAGGTGGAAGTGAAGCATCCATAACCCCAATTTCAGTTGCTGGTTTTTCTTCAATGAAAGCCCTTTCAACTAGAAATGAAGAGCCTACCAAGGCATCTCGCCCCTTTGATAAGGCAAGGGATGGCTTTGTTATGGGAGAAGGGGCAGGCATACTAATCTTAGAAGACCTAAATCATGCCCTAAATAGGGGGGCAGAGATTTATGGAGAAATAGTGGGTTATGGTTCAACTTCCGATGCCTTTCATATTACGCAACCAGACCCAGAGGCCAAAGGTGCAACTAGAGCCATGGAACTAGCCTTAGAAGAAGGAAAAGTAGAATATAATAGGATTGACTATATAAATGCCCATGGTACTTCCACTTATTTCAACGATAAACTCGAAACCCTAGCCATTAAAAATCTTTTTAAAGAACATGCTAAAAATATTAACATCAGCTCAACAAAATCAATGACAGGTCACCTTTTAGGGGCTGCAGGTGGTATAGAGGCTATAGCCACAGTACTTGCCATTAAAAAGGGGATTATTCCTCCTACAATAAACTGTGAAGATCCAGACGAAGAATGTGATTTAAACTATACACCCAATAAAGCTGTAGAAAGAAGTATTGATTTTGCTCTATCCAATTCCTTAGGATTTGGCGGACATAATGCAAGTATATTATTTAAAAAATATATGGGCTAAAGTAAAGGACTTTGGAGCTTATCCAAGGTCCTTTTTGTAAAAAAAAACTTGTCTCTTTGGAATACTATGTTATACTAAAATAAGATGAAAAAATGGAGTGATAGTATGGAATTTAACATTCCAGTTTATGTGGAAAGGGTTTTAGATAAATTAGAGGCAAATGGTTTTAGTGCATATATAGTAGGCGGCTCTGTAAGGGATATGCTCTTGGGGAAAACTCCATCCGACTATGATATAGCTACTGATGCTTTGCCAGAGGAAATAGAAGGGGTCTTTAAAGACTATAAAACTATAGAGGTTGGCAAAAAGTTTGGTACAATTGTAGTTGTTCAAGAAGAATGCAATATTGAAGTAACAACCTTTAGGCAGGATGGAGAATATTTAGATGGCAGAAGGCCAGAGGAAGTATTTTTTTCAAAGAGATTAAGGGATGATTTATCCAGAAGGGATTTCACAATTAACTCCTTAGCATATAATAAAGAAACAGGAATTATAGATTATTTTAATGGAGTAGAGGATCTAAAGAATAAGATTATAAAAACTGTAGGAAGGCCTGAAGATAGGTTTAAGGAAGACTACCTGAGGATAATCAGGGCAGTGAGATTTGCTACCCAATTAGAATTTTCCATTGAAGAGAATACGTTCAGTGCCTGTAAATTATATAGTAAGTATCTTTCCAATATAAGCATGGAAAGGATACAGGAAGAATTCTATAAAATCATCCTATCTAAGAAACCTTCCATAGGTCTTAGACTGTTGAAGGATATAGGGGCCCTGGAAGTATTTTTGCCTGAATTATTAGATGCTGTTGGATTTAACCAACATAATCCCCATCATGAAAAAGACGTATTTGAGCATACTTTATGTGTTGTAGACAAGGTAGAGCCCATATTACATTTGAGGCTGGCTGCATTATTCCATGATATTGCTAAACCTCACACCTTAACCATAGATGCAGAGGGAGTAGGCCATTTTTATGGCCATGATAAGTTAGGGGCAAAAATGGCCAAAACTATACTAAAAAGATTGAAAGCTTCCAATGAAATTATAGATAAAGTATCCCTATTAATAGATAAACATATGACTCAACATGCAAATTTTAAAGAAAAGGGATTGAAAAGACTATTGGCAAAGATGGGAGAAGTTGAAATATTTACTTTACTCAAACTGCAAAAGGCAGATAGGTTATGCTCAAATAGAAATGCTGATATTAGCCACTTAATTGAAAAGGAAGAAAAAATAAAAAAGATAATCGAAAACAAAGAGCCATACACCATAAAGCACTTAGCAATTAAGGGAGACGATTTAATTAATTTAGGATATGCTCAAGGAAAAATAATAGGGGATATATTAAATTACCTACTAAAGAGAGTACTTGAAAATCCAGCACTTAATGAAAAGGAAAAGCTTATTCAAATTGTAGAAGAACAGTTTAAAAGAGTGAATAGTTAATAGTCATTCCAATGTCTTAAATGATTGTCAATTTTCTATTGTCAATTGTTAATAATTGTGAGCTGTGAATTAAAATAAATCGTCAATTGTCAATTTTCAATTGACTTAGAGGGGGAACAAATTATGGGTAAATTATTTGGTACAGATGGGGTTAGAGGTATTGCAAATAAAGACTTAACTCCAGAATTAGCATATAAAATAGGTAGGGCTGGCGCATATATTTTAGCAAGGGAAAAGAAAGGCAAGATAGTAGTTGGAAAAGATACTAGGCTCTCTGGAGATATGCTGGAAGCAGCCTTAACAGCAGGTATATGCTCTATGGGCTTAGACGTAATATCAGTAGGTATAATGCCAACTCCAGCTGTAGCTTACTTAACTAGAAAGTATGAAGCCCTAGCAGGAGTAGTCATATCTGCATCCCATAATCCAGGAGAGTATAATGGAATAAAATTCTTTGACTCGAAGGGATTTAAATTACCTGATGAAGTGGAAGAAGAAATAGAGGATATAATACTTAATAACAAAGAATTAAACCTTTTTCCTACAGGAGAAAACATCGGCAGGGTAATTGTTGAAAACAACGGAAGGGAAGACTATATAAACTACTTAATTTCCATTATAGATTTGGATTTAACAGGAGTCAAAATTGCCATGGATTGTGGCCATGGTGCCTTATATAAAATTGGACCTGAAATAATTAAAAGGCTTGGTGGTCAATTAATAGTTATAAACACTGAGCCAACAGGTATGAATATTAATGATAACTGTGGTTCAACAAATCCTGAAATGATTCAAGAACTTGTAATAAAAGAAAAGGCCCATATAGGCCTATCCTTTGACGGAGACGGAGATAGGATAATAGCAGTAGATGAGCTTGGCAACATAGTAGATGGAGATCATATATTGGCCATTTGTGGCACCTATCTTAAAGAAAATGGAAGGTTAAAGAACAATACCATAGTAGGTACTATAATGACAAATATGGGTTTAGATTTATATTTGCAGGAAAAGGGTATTAATATAGTAAAGACTAAGGTTGGAGATAGGTATATATTAGAGGAAATGATAAAAAACGATTATGTACTTGGAGGAGAGCAATCTGGACATATTATATTTTTAGATTATAATACTACAGGGGATGGTTTAGCTACAGGTCTTTATTTATTGAAAGTTATGAAGGAAACTGGGAAACCAATGTCTCAATTAAATAAACTAATGACAGATTTTCCTCAAGTACTGGTTAATGCAAGGGTTAAAAATGAATTAAAGAACAAATACAAGGAAAACAAGGAGATAATTGAAAAAATAAAGGAAGTAGAAAACCTATTCCAAGGACAGGGGAGGGTAGTCATTAGGCCTTCAGGAACAGAGCCACTAGTCAGGGTTATGATAGAAGCCAAAGAGGATATAGGACTTTTAGAAATTGCATCTGACTTGGCCAGGTTCATCGAAGAAAGGATAGGCACTGATACTTAAACTTAAGAGGTGATTAAATGAAATATAAAATTATAGCTGATAGCAGCTGCGACTTAAATGAGGACTTAAAAAATAAGCTTAAAATTAGCCTTGTTCCATTTAAGATAGATGTAGATGATGAAAAATTTACAGATGATGAAAACTTAGATACATTGGAACTAATAGATGCAATGAAAAAAAGTCCAAATCCCGTAAGGACATCCTGTTCTTCGCCTGGAGACTTTGTAGAAAAATACAAGTCAACAGATGCAGACAATATATTTGTAGTAACCATATCTGGGAACTTAAGTGGAACTTATAACTCTGCAGTGTTGGCAAAAAATATGGTTAATGAAGATGAACCTAATAAGTTCATCCATATATTCGATTCTAAGTCAGCAAGCGTAGGGGAAACCTTAGTAGCTATGAAAATCCATGAACTAATAGAAGAAAAAATTTGCCATATGGAAATCGTTGAAAGGGTAGAAAAATATATTAAGGAGATGAAAACATACTTCATCTTGGAAAATTTGGACAATCTAATAAAGAGTGGACGGGTTTCAAAGACCAAGGGATTAATAGCCAATGTATTAAACCTAAAGCCCATTTTAGGTTCAGATGGAGATGGAAATATAAAATTATTTGAAAATGTAAGAGGAACTAAAAAAGCCTTTAGGAGATTAGTTGAGTTAATAGGAGAAACTGGTGAGAAATTAGAGGAAAAAATACTTGCAATATCCCATGCAAACGCATTGGAAAAGGCAGAGGAATTAAAAAATGAAATACAAAAAAGGTATAAATTCAAAGATATTATATTGGTAAAACAAGCAGGTTTAAGTACCGCCTATGCAAATGAAGGAGGCATAATCTTAGTATTTTAGAAAGGGATATGCGATGAAGAAGAAAGTAGTCTTAGGTATGAGTGGAGGTGTAGATAGCTCAGTTGCAGCCTATATCCTAAAAGAAGAAGGATATGAAGTAATAGGTATAACTATGAGCGTAATTCCCCATAATGATATATATGATGAAAGGGAAGGTGGATGCTGTTCCATATCTTCCGTATATGATGCGAGAAAAGTTGCACAGGATTTGAATATTCCCCATTATGTAATGAACTTCAGAGATGTTTTTGAAAGGAAGGTAATAGATTACTTTGTAAACGAGTATGTAAATGGCAGGACCCCAAATCCCTGTGTAGCTTGCAATAAATATATAAAGTTTGATGAGTTTTTAAGGAAGGCAAAGACCCTAGGTGCAGATTATATAGCTACTGGCCACTATGCAACTATAGAAAAGGGCTTAAATACTAATAGGTATTTAATGAAAAGGTCCTTGGATAATAAAAAGGACCAGACATATTTTTTATATGGCATGACCCAATACCAATTAAGGCACACACTAATGCCATTGGGTAAATATACTAAGGATGAGGTAAGGAAAATTGCAGAAAAGATAAATCTAGTAGTTCATAACAAGCCTGATAGTGAAGAAATCTGCTTTATACCAGATAATGACCATGGCAGTTTTATAAAAAATAGGGTCCCAGAAAAAGTAATACCTGGTAATTTTGTTGATAAAGATGGAAATATTTTGGGTAAACATAAAGGGATAGTCCACTATACAATTGGTCAAAGAAGGGGTCTTGGTATTGCACTGGGTAAGAGGGTGTTTGTTAAGGAAATAATCCCAGAAAGAAATGAGATAGTCTTAGGAGAGGAAGAAGATATTTTCAAAACTAAGCTCTATGCTGATGAACTAAATATTATTCCTTTTGACAAATTACCAGATAGTATGGAAGTTACTGCTAAAATTAGGTATTCAATGAAGGAAGCAAAGGCCCTGGTAAAACCTTATAAGGATGGTGTTATGGTTGAATTTGAAGAACCTCAGAGGGCAATTACTAAGGGACAATCAATAGTTTTTTATGACAAGGATATAGTAATTGGTGGGGCAACAATTAAAAAAATATATTAAAAAAATATTGACAAGTACAAATAACATGTTATAATTGAAAGGTAAGCAAAAAATTATTTTATGCGGGAGTGGCGGAACTGGCAGACGCGCTAGACTTAGGATCTAGTGTCTTTGACGTGGGGGTTCAAGTCCTCTCTCCCGCATTACTTTCAAACCAGTGGGATTTGTGCCATTGGTTTTTTTAATATGTATTGACCATATTGTGTTGGATATTGTTATTTATTATGTTATAATTTTATGATATAATAGGTTAGTTAAAAAATGGATGAATATACTTGAGGAGGAAAATATAAAATGAAAGCTTTACTAGAAAAAAAGGAGAATAATAGAGCACATTTCACCGTTGAAATTCCGGAGGAAAATTTTGAGGAAGCGCTACAAAAAGCCTACCTAAAAAACAGACACAGATTTAATATACCTGGTTTCAGAAAGGGAAAAGCTCCAAGGAAGATTATCGAAATGAACTATGGAAAAGAAATATTCTATGAAGAAGCGATTAACTTAATCTTACCAGATGCATATACTGAAGCTATTGAAGAACTAAAACTAGAACCAGTAGATGCTCCAGAGGTAGATATAGAAGAAATTGAAAAAGGAAAACCAATAATTGCTAAGTTTGAAGTAGTTGTAAAACCAGAAGTTAAACTTGGAGATTATAAAAGTATAGAAATTGAAAAAGTAGAGTATAATGTAACAGATGAGCATATCGAAGAAGAATTAAGGATAGTTCAAGAAAGAAATGCAAGGATCTTAGATGCTGGAGATAGACCTGTTAAAGAGGGAGATATTCTAACCATAGATTACGCTGGCTTCATAGATGGTGAACAATTCCCAGGTGGCACAGCAGAAGGACAACAATTGGAAATTGGATCAGGACAATTTATTCCTGGTTTTGAAGACCAATTAGTGGGTAAGAATAAAGGTGAGGAAGTAGAGATAACAGTTACTTTCCCTGAAGATTACCATGTAGAAGACCTAAAAGGTAAAGAAGCTACCTTCAAAGTAAAGATTCATGAAATAAAGGAAAAAGAATTGCCTGAACTGGATGATGAATTTGCCAAAGACGTATCAGAATTCGATACCTTAGAAGAATATAAGCAAAGTATAAGGGAAAGATTAGAAAAGGATTTTAAACATAAGGAAGAAATAGACAATGAAAACAACCTACTAGAAAAAGTTATGGAAATCTGTGAAGTAGACATACCAGATGTAATGATAGAGAATCAACTAGAAAATGAACTAAAGGAATTTGACTATAGAATGAGAATGCAAGGCTTAAATTTAGAACAATACTTACAATTTACCAATACTACCTTAGACAGCCTAAAGGCTCAATTGATGCCTATGGCAGCTAAAAGGGTAAAAGGAGACTTAGTCCTTGAAGCTATAGCAAAGGCAGAAAACATTGAAGTTTCAGAAGAAGATATTGATAAAGAATTAGAAAAGATGGCAGAAAGTTATGGACAAGAAAATAAAGAAGGGTTCATTGAAAACATGAAAAAAGGTGATCTTTCATTTATGAATACTCCTATTCTAAACGAAAAGGTTATAGAGTTGTTAAAGGCAAATGCTAAGTTCATATAATTTAGGAGGGATTTTTTATGACTTTAGTTCCTATTGTAGTTGAACAAACTGGTAGGGGTGAAAGATCCTATGATATCTATTCAAGACTTCTAAAGGAAAGAATAATATTTCTTGGTAGTGAAATAAATGATGTAACTGCCAATTTAGTAGTAGCCCAGTTATTGTTTTTAGAGTCAGAGGATCCAGATAAGGATATTCAATTATATATAAACAGCCCAGGTGGGTCAGTCAGCGCAGGATTTGCAATATATGATACTATCCAGTATATAAAGCCCGATGTATCAACTATATGTATTGGTATGGCAGCAAGTATGGGAGCTTTCCTACTAGCTGCTGGAACTAAGGGTAAGAGATTTGCATTACCCAATGCAGATATTATGATACATCAGCCTTTAGGAGGAGCTAAAGGTCAAGCAGAAGACATCAGAATCCAAGCAGAAAAGATAATTGAAATTAGGGAAAGGATAAATAGAATCTTAGCTGAAAGAACTGGCCAACCATTGGAAAAAGTCGCTAAGGATACAGACAGAGATTACTATATGACAGCTGAAGAAGCTAAAAAATATGGTATAATAGATGAAGTGATAACAAGAAAATAATAGATTAAGTGAGGTGTCACCGTGGCCAAATATGATGAAAGACAGTTACGTTGCTCTTTTTGTGGAAAGCCACAGGAACAGGTAAGGAGACTAATAGCAGGTCCAAATGTATATATATGTAATGAGTGTATAGAATTATGTCAGGAAATAATAGAAGAAGAATTCATTGATACACTAGACTATGAAATGCAAGATCTACCAAAACCAGCAGATATTAAAGAGACCTTAGATGAATATGTTATAAAGCAGGAGAGAGCAAAGAAGGCCTTAGCAGTAGCAGTATATAATCATTATAAGAGGATCAATAAAAAACCTAAGAAAAATGACGATATTGAATTGCAAAAAAGTAATATCATCATGTTAGGACCAACTGGTTCTGGTAAAACTTTACTAGCACAGACCTTAGCAAAGATATTAAACGTACCCTTTGCTATAGCAGATGCCACTTCTTTAACGGAAGCAGGATACGTAGGAGAAGATGTGGAAAACATTATATTGAAGCTAATACAAGCTGCAGACTATGATATAGAAAGGGCAGAAAAGGGTATAATATATATTGATGAGATAGATAAAATTGCTAGAAAAACAGAAAACCCATCTATTACTAGAGATGTAAGTGGAGAGGGAGTACAGCAGGCCCTCCTAAAGATTCTAGAAGGAACTGTTGCCAATGTTCCTCCCCAAGGAGGAAGAAAACATCCACATCAAGAGTTTATCCAAGTTGATACGACAAATATACTATTTATAGTGGGTGGAGCTTTTGATGGCTTAGACAAGATAATTCAAAACAGAATCGGCAAAAAGTCCATGGGATTTGGTGCAGAAATAGCATCTAAGAAAGATGTTAAGGTTGGGGAGCTGTTACAACACATTCAACCTGAAGATCTCCTCAAATATGGGCTTATACCAGAATTTGTAGGAAGATTGCCAGTCATTGTTACTTTGGAGGAATTAGATGAAGAATCCTTAGTAAAGATTCTGACTGAGCCCAAAAATGCCCTTGTAAAACAATACAAAGAATTGTTTACAATGGATGGGGTAGAATTAGAATTTGAAGAAGAGGCATTGTATGAAATAGCTAAAAAAGCTATAGAAAGAAAGACAGGGGCAAGGGGACTAAGAAGCATCTTAGAGGATATAATGTTGGATATTATGTATGAGATTCCTTCTAGAGATGATATAGAGAAATGTATTATAACTAAGGAAACAGTGGAAAAAAGAGTAAGCCCTACCTTAGTACTTTCTGACAGAAAAATACAAAGCAAATCTAAGAAAACAGGAAACAGCGAATCTGCTTCATAAGGCTCACATTTGTGGGCTTTTCCTTGTCTTTAGGGAATATTTAAGATTCAGGAGGAAAACGTATGAGCCAATTTACTTGTGTAAACAAGACTCTACCATTGATACCCTTAAGGGGGATTTCCATATTTCCTCATATGGTGGTTCATTTTGATGTAGGAAGAGAAAAATCAATAAGTGCCTTAGAAAAGTCAATGATGCATGATGCCACCATATTCCTATGCTCTCAAAAGGATCCCAAAATAAACGATCCAACAGTTGATGATTTTTACCATATAGGTACCATAGCAAAGATTAAGCAAATGTTAAAATTGCCTGGAGGGAGCATAAGGGTATTAATAGAAGGTATCAATAGGGGAAGAATAATAGAGGTAATCCAAGAAGAGCCACACTTTGCAGCTAATATTGAAGAATTAGTCTATGATGAAAAAAATGTGGAAATAGATGTAAATATGCAAGCGGCAATGAGGCTTGTAATAAATGATTTTGAAGAATACCTTTCCTACAATGATAGGATTTCTTCAGATGTATTAGTTACTGTGGCAGATATTGATGATCCAGGAAGGCTAGCAGATGTTATAGCTTCCTATATACATTTGAAATTAGAAGATGACCAAAAAATATTAGAGACCTTTGACCTTTATGAAAGGTTGGAGTTGCTTCACAAGATATTACAGCAAGAAATAGAAGTACTAAAAATCGAAGAGAAAATCAACCAGAGGGTTAGGAAGCAAATAAGTCAAATTCAAAAAGAATACTACCTAAGGGAACAAATTAAGGCTATACAAAAAGAATTGGGCCAAGATGATGATATAATGGCTGAAGTAGAAGCCTATGAAGAAAAAATAGAAAGAATAAAAATGCCTAAGGAAGTTAAGGAAAAGGCCAAAAAAGAAATTGGAAGGCTACAAAAATTATCCCCCCATTCTCCAGAAACTGGAGTCATTAGAACCTATTTAGATTGGATAATCGATCTTCCATGGGATAAGGAAACAAGGGATAAAATAGATATAAAGAAAGCAAGAGATATATTAAACGAGGACCATTATGGTCTAGAAGATGTAAAGGAAAGAATACTGGAATTCATAGCCATTAGAAAACTTACCAAGAGTATGAAGGGACCCATTATATGCTTAGTAGGGCCGCCAGGAGTTGGCAAAACCTCTATTGCCAGGTCCATAGCCCGGGCCATAAATAGAAAGTTTGTCAGGATGTCCCTAGGTGGTGTAAGGGATGAGGCAGAGATAAGAGGACATAGAAGGACTTATATAGGAGCAATGCCAGGAAGCATTATAAACTCTATGAAAAAGGCCAAGTCAAAGAATCCGGTATTTTTACTAGATGAAATTGACAAATTAAGTTCAGACTATAGAGGAGATCCTGCAGCAGCCCTTTTAGAAGTCCTAGACCCAGAGCAAAATTCGACTTTTACAGACCACTACCTAGATGTGCCCTTTGACCTATCTAAGGTTCTATTTATAACTACTGCCAACACTACAACTACAATTCCAAAGCCACTTTTAGATAGGATGGAAGTCATCAGGATACCTGGGTATACAGATGAGGAAAAATTGCAAATAGCCTTGAATTATCTTCTTCCTAAGCAGCTTAAGGAACACGGCTTAAGTAAGGAAAACCTAATAATTTCTGAATCTGCAATAAAGGCAATAATAGACTACTATACTAGGGAAGCGGGAGTAAGGGACCTAGAAAGAAATATTGCCAATTTATGCAGGAAGGCTGCTAAGAAGATAATAGAAGAAAACCTTAAGGTAGTAAGGATCAATAGGGGCAATATAGCTAATTACTTAGGACCAGAGAAATATAGGTTCGATTTGGTGGAAGAAGAAAACCAAATTGGTGTAGCAACAGGCCTAGCTTGGACTGCTGTTGGAGGTGAAACCCTTTCCATAGAAGTAAACAGTATGAAGGGTTCAGGGAAGATCCAACTTACAGGAAAACTGGGAGACGTAATGAAGGAGTCTGCCATGGCAGGCATTAGCTATATTAGGGCTAATTCTCAAATTTTAGGCATTGAATCGGATTTTTATGAGGATATGGATATCCATATTCATGTACCAGAAGGTGCAATACCAAAGGATGGTCCTTCAGCAGGTATTGCCATTGCAACTGCAGTAGTATCTGCCCTATCTAATACTCCCATTAGAAGGGATGTTGCCATGACAGGAGAGATTACATTGAGGGGAAGGGTTTTACCAGTAGGAGGCATAAAGGAAAAAGTCCTGGCTGCTAATAGAATGGGCATAAAAAAGGTCCTCTTGCCAGTAGAAAACAAAAAAGACCTAGATGAAATACCAGACAAAGTAAGGAAAAAAATAACCTTTGTATTGGTTAAAAACATGGAAGAAGTTTTAGACCATGCCTTGGTAAAAGGAAATGATAGCCATGAAGATAGTTAAGTCTGATTTACAAGCAATTGCTGTACATCCAAAACAATACCCTATGGACCAGCTTCCAGAAATAGCTTTTGCCGGCAGGTCTAATGTAGGCAAGTCTTCCTTTATAAATTCAATGATAAATAGGACTAACTTAGCAAGGACTTCCAGTAAACCTGGTAAAACTAGAACAATAAACTTTTATATTATAAATGATAGTTTTAGATTTGTAGATTTACCAGGTTATGGCTATGCCATTGCCTCTAAGGCAGAGAAGGAAAAGTGGAGGCAAATTATAGAAAAGTATTTAAATACTAGAGAAAACCTAAAAGATGTAGTCCTATTAGTAGATATTAGGCATGAGCCGACAGACCTAGATTTAATGATGTATCAATGGATAAAGGCCTTTGGCTATACAGGCATAGTAATAGCAACTAAGGCAGATAAAATATCTAGGGGAAAAATACAAAAACATATAAATGTCATAAAGAAGAAACTAGATATTAAAGATTCCAATCTAGTTATTCCCTATTCTGCCCAAAATAAAATGAATAAAGAGAGGGTCTGGAGTATATTTAAAGATATTCTAGACAAAAGTTTAGACCAGTAGCTTTGGCTACTGGTCTTTAATAAGTACTTATCCCTATTCTTTAGAAAATTCATCCTTAGCAGCACCGCATATTGGACATACCCAGTCCTCAGGTAAATCTTCAAAAGGAGTGCCAGGAGCTATACCATTATCTGGATCTCCCTCAGCAGGATCATAAACATAACCACATGGATTACATACCCATCTTTCCATATTCACATTCTCCTTTCATTTTAAAATCATATTAATATTACCCATATCAACAACAAATAAACAATAAAATATTATTTATATATTATATTGAAAAAAACTTATTTATGAGTACAATAGGGTTAGATGGTAAAAATTATGGGTAAAATTATAATAACATTCATAATATAAAAATGGAAGTGATGAAATTGGAATTTAAGTATAGTGGTATTGTCTGCTCAGATCTAGAAATGATTAGAAACTTTGTAGATGAAGTATTAAAAAAACTAAGAAAGCTAATAAAAAATAACGATACCATGTTTGATATAAAATTAATCTTAAATGAACTTATTATCAATGGAGTTCTACATGGCAACAACTGTGTTACTACAAAATGTGTTAAACTTAATTTAGAAGTAAAAGGGAATAAAATAACTATTCAGGTGGAAGATGAAGGACAAGGCATAGATTATGATCTAGACTCCTATGATCCGAATGATTTAAAATGCTGCGGAAGAGGCTTAGTTATTGTTAATGGCTTATCTGATGAGTTTTATATAGAGAAAAACAAGGTTATAGCAGTTAAACTTATTAATTAGGGCATAAGTGAAAAGATGATATAAATACTGGTTAGGAGGGAACTGCAGAAAGAGAATTCTTACTAGTTAGGGGGTCATAGTGTGAAGAGAGTATCAATTATAATGTTGGCTTCCATTATAGTCCTAAGTGGACTAACACCAAAGCTTGCCTATGGTGAAAATGGATATGATAAGAAGCTAGAGGAATTAATTCTAATGGCAAAGGAATTATTCAACATTACAGATGAATATGATGAATTTAATTCCAGCCTAAGTTCCTATGATGGAAAAGCTCAGTTCTATTTACACTGGTCGGATTCAGAGGAGAGGCTAAACAATATCAGCATAAATATGGACATTGATGGAAATATTATATACTACAGCAGTTATCCTTCAACATATAAAGAACCGGATCAGAAACTACCAACTTACACTGAAAGTGAAGCAGAGAAAATTGCCATGGACTTTATATCAAAAATAGCAAAAGATGTTTCTAAATCTATTAAATTGTTGCCAAGGAAAGCACCCATGAATACTAGGGAGGAGAATTATTTCTTCGATTATATTAGGGTGGAAAACGGTATACCCTATAGCCAAAATTCTGTTACTGTAAGTGTAAATAAATTTACAGGAGAAGTTACATCATATTATGCCAACTGGGAAAGGGACTTGGAGTTTCCAAAGCCTAAAGCCATTATTTCCCATGAAGAGGCAAAGGAGGCCTATATAAAAGATATTGGGTTAAAGCTCATATATAAAACTAATATGTATTTCCCTCTACCAATTGATGCTAACGAAGAATCTAATAATTATTTAGCTTATTCACCCCTTTATACCAATAGGGCCATAGATGCTTTTACAGGAGAAGTTACTCCTTTAGATATTTATCATATATATTTAGACAGAAAAGAAGCTGTAGCAATGGATGGAGAAGCTGCAGGACCTATTCTAACACCAGTTGAAAGAGAAGAAGTTGACAAATTAACAGACCTGTTTAATGAAAAAGAAATAGAGAAAATAGGAAGAGAAGTATTAAAAATCAGCCCTGAGTATGAACTAGATAGAAAAAATCTTTATACAAACTATAATAATCCTGATGATTATATTTGGAGTTTACATTTCCGAAGGGAAATAGACACAGATAGGTATTCTTACATAGATATTGAATTAGACGCAAAAACAGGAGAATTAATTAGTTTCTATAAGTCTTTACAATATGCTGAAGATGCAAAAGCTCAAATTGACAGGAAAAAGGCCCTAGAGCTAGCTAAGGAATACATTAAGGAAATTCAACCTGATAAGATTAATGATATAGAATTAATGGAAGATATATACGCCAAAGATAATCAATTGACCTATTATTTCCAATTCATTAGAAAGACTGATGGAATCTATGTAGAAAATGACAGAATCTTTATAGGTGTAGATGGGGTAAATAAAGAAATATATTCTTATTCCTTAAGCTGGTATAAGGGAGAATTACCTGGTAGTGACAATATTATACCTCTAGATAAGGCATATGAAATATTATGGGATGGAATTGGGTTGGAATTAAATTATGTTAAGACCTATGATTATAGTAATCCAAACAAAGTAGAGGCAGAAATCAAATTAGTATATTCTTTAAACAAAGACAAACCAGCAATTATATCTGCAACAACTGGCCAGGTCTTAGATCATACAGGAAAACCCCATAAAGGAGTTAAAGAAATCAACTATATAGATATAGAAGACTCATATGCAAAGGATAAGATTGCAACCCTAGGAAAATATGGAGTTGGATTCTACCAAGAAGAGTTTAGGCCAAAGGATAAGATTAATCAAGGAGATTTCATCTACCTATTATGGCAGTCCTTGAACCCATACAGGCCGAATGATTTATCCTATGAAGAAATCTACAAGGAATTTATCTCTCAGGGGTATATGAAAGAAGAGGAGAAGGCCCCAGAAAAGGCTGTTACAAAGGAAGAAGCAATTAAATATATTATTAGAATAATGAAATTTGATAAAGTAGCAGAATTAGAAGGTATATATAAGGATATTTTCCTAGACAGCAATGATATTTCCGAAGGATTAAAGGGATACATTAATATTGCTTATGGATTAAAAATACTCTTAGGTGATGGTTCAGGATATATTAGGCCAAAATATGAACTTAAGAGAGAAGATGCAGCAAATATTATCTATAATTATATGTTTAATTAGGTCTAAAGGCCTCGAAGGGATTCGAGGCTTTTAGCATGTATATATGGATATTTTCATTTATTATCTAAGTGTGGTAAAATGTAGCTTGTCAAATTAACATTAATCATTTTTGAGTCTTTTAAAATTAATTTAAATGAAAGGGAAGATATATGAAAACAAGAAGAGATGACATTAGAAATATAGCAATAATTGCCCATGTGGACCATGGGAAGACTACTTTAGTCGATAGCCTTTTGAAGCAATCTGGAGTTTTTAGGGCCAATCAAGAAGTAGAAGAAAGGGTAATGGACTCCGATGAAATAGAAAGGGAAAGGGGCATTACCATATTAGCTAAAAACACTGCCATTTATTATGACGGTGTAAAAATAAATATTATAGATACTCCAGGCCATGCCGATTTTGGAGGAGAAGTGGAACGGGTTCTTAAAATGGCCAATGGAGTAATCTTAGTTGTAGATGCCTTTGAGGGGCCAATGCCCCAAACAAAATTTGTACTAAAAAAAGCTTTTGAATTAGATTTACCAGTAATTATCTGTATCAACAAAATCGATAGGCCTGATGCAAGACCCAATGAAGTTATAGATGAGGTCTTAGATTTATTTATAGACTTAGGGGCCAGTGATAAGCATCTTGATAGTCCCTTTATTTTTACATCAGCAAAGAAAGGAACTGCAAGCCTAGATTACAATGAAGAAGGGAAAAACATGGATCCTCTTTTCAAAGCCATAATAGATAATATCCCTGGACCAGAAGGGGATAAGGATGGGCCACTGCAAGTTCTTATTTCAACTATAGATTATAATGATTATGTAGGAAGAATAGGCATTGGAAAAGTGGAAAAAGGAAAGATTACAACTAATCAAGAGGCTGTAATAGTCAACATGGAAAATAAGGATAAATATGAAAAGGTGAAGATATCCAAACTATATGAATTTGAAGGTCTAAGCAGGAAGGAAATTGAATCTGCCACAGTAGGGAGTATTATTGCCATAACAGGTGTTGAAAACATTCATATAGGAGATACAATTTGCGATATCCATTGTCCTGAACCCTTACCCTTTGTAAAAATTTCTGAGCCTACTATTTCTATGACTTTTTCCGTAAATGATAGTCCCTTTGCAGGCAGAGAAGGGAAATATCTAACTAGCAGGCAAATAAGAAGCAGGCTATATAAGGAATTACAAACTGATGTCAGTTTAAGGGTGGAAGAAACAGGCTCAACAGATGCTTTCAAGGTATCTGGTAGAGGAGAATTGCATTTATCAGTTTTAATAGAAAAAATGCGAAGGGAAGGATATGAATTTCAGGTTTCTAAGCCAGAAGTCATCTTTAAGGAAGAAGATGGTAAAAAACTTGAGCCTATGGAAAAAGTAACCATAGACTTACCAAGTGAATATATGGGAGTAATTATAGAAAAACTAGGTCAAAGAAAGGGAGAACTTATAAGTATGACTGAGGCTAAGGGAGGTTATGCAAGGCTTGAGTTTACAATACCTGCCAGAGGACTTATAGGCTATAGGCAGGAGTTTATGACAGATACTAAGGGGCACGGAATACTGAACTCAGAGTTTGATGGATATGGTCCATATAAGGGGGACATACCAAAACGGAAATTAGGCTCTATTATTTCCTATGAAACGGGATATACTACTACCTATGGTCTCCATTCTGCCCAGGAAAGAGGTATCTTGTTCGTTGGACCTGGGGTTGAGGTTTATACTGGTATGGTAGTAGGAGCAAATCCCAAGGGCTTAGATATAGATGTAAATGTATGTAGGAAAAAACAACAAACTAATATTAGGGCAGCCGGATCAGATGAGGCCTTAAGATTATCGCCTCCAAAGATAATGTCTTTAGAGGAAGCCTTAGAATTTATAGAAGATGATGAGCTTATTGAAATAACTCCAACGAATATTAGGATTAGGAAGAAGATATTAGATAGTAATAAGAGGCTCAAATATAAGAAAAACAATTAGGTTTTTAGGGGGAAAAGATGGAGATTATCATAAGTATATTAAGCTGGATATTTAGAAATATATTATGGATAAATATTTTACTGGCTATCTTGCTTGTATTTTTTGAAAGAAGAAATCCAACTACTACCTGGCTATGGATTATGGTATTAACCTTTTTGCCAGGTATTGGCTTTCTTTTGTATTTATTCATAGGTCAGGATTTAAGTAAGAAAAAGATTTTTCAATTAAAGGAAGTAGAGGACCATTGTTTTAGGGATATAGCTGGATTTCAAGGAGAACAGATGAAAAGGGATGAATATACTTATAAGGATCCAAATTATATCAAGTATGAAGATTTAATCACCATGAATTTAATCAGCGCAGAGTCCTTTTTCACCCAAGACAATAATATAGAATTGTATTTTGACGGAGAAGAAAAATTTAAGAGTTTAATGAAAAGCATAAGAGAAGCAAAAGAATTTGTTTATTTACAATACTATATTTTTAAATCCGATGGATTAGGGAAAAAGATTATTGACCTCCTTTGTGAAAAGGCAAGGGAAGGAGTAGAAGTAAAGCTCTTAGTAGACGGCATGGGAGCTAGGAAATTTTCAAGAAAATATATTAAAAAGCTTAAGGATTCCGGCGCAGAAGTAGCCATATTTTTTCCAGCCTTTATACCTTATTTAAGCCTAAGAATAAATTACAGGAATCATAGAAAAATCTGCATCATAGATGGAAAAGAAGGCTTCATAGGTGGATTTAATGTGGGAGATGAGTATATAGGATTATCAAAGAAATTTGGCTACTGGCGGGATACCCATATAAAAATCACGGGCTCGGCAGTATCATCATTGCAATGGCGGTTTAACCTAGATTGGAGATTTGCCACAGGGTCTGAAATAACCAGATGTCAAACTTATCTATCGGATGAAACAGGTAACACTGGAGTACAGGTAGTATCTTCCGGGCCAGATTCAAAATGGGCCAGTGTAAAAGATGCTTATCTTAAAATGATTTCCAATGCCAAGGAAAAGATCTATATAGAAACTCCGTATTTCATACCAGATGACAGCATATTTGATGCCTTAAGGATTGCAGGATTATCGGGCTTAGATGTAAGGATTATGATGCCTTGTAAACCAGACCATCCCTTTGTCTATTGGGCCAGCATGAGCTATATAGGAGAACTCTTAGAAGCAGGAGTTAAATTCTATACTTACGAAAAAGGCTTTCTCCATTCAAAGGTAGTTCTTATGGATGATTTTGTCTCATCGGTAGGTACAGCAAACCTAGACATAAGAAGCTTTAAATTGAATTTTGAAGTAAATGCCTTTATTTATGATGAAGCCATAAACTTAAAATTAACCGATAGATTTTTAAATGATTTAAAAAATTGTAAAGAAATTACATTGGAGGAATATAGTAAAAGGAGCAAAATAGTAAGGATTAAGGAATCCTTTTCAAGACTTCTATCTCCTATTCTTTAATAATTAAATGACCTCTGGAAATAATAATCTAGAGGTGATTCATTTGAGAAAAATTGATTTATATATATTAGTCATATTTATTCTTTTTTTATTGGCAGGCTGTAGAAGCAGAAACAGTCAAGAGGTAAAGTTGGAAAAAAAGGAAATGGCTCCACCTACACTTGTCAGTGTGGCTAGAAATATACAAGAGATATTGACTACAGCTGAAGAAGTTGAAAAACTAATAGATGGAACTTACCTGGAGGAAAAGAGTTTAAGGGAAGAAGGGCAAAAATCAGATCAAAGCAGATCTAGTTCTGAAAAAACCAGTTCCCAAGGCAGTTCAGGGGAAGGGCAAGGAGGAAATCAAAATCAGGAAACCAATCAGGGAAATGAAAACAAACCAAAGAGTCTAGAAGAAAAGAATAAGGAGGAAGAAGAAAAAAGGCAGGAAAAAATAATCCAGAACTGGCAATCCATGTCTAAGAAAATCAAAAGTGTACACGAGGATTGGAACTCCTATGAAACTGAGGAAAAGAAGGGTAGTATAAGCCTAGAGAAAATTGACCAGTTTAGGAATAGCATCAATAATCTAACTAAATCCATAGAAGAAAAGGATGTAATGAAAGTTTATGAATATGGAAGCCAAAGCTTTTTAAACCTTAGTCCCATGTTTGACTTGTATAAGGATGACCTAGGTGGAGAAGTCAATAAAATAAAGCACGGAGTCTATCTTGCCTATTTGAGATTTGTTGAAGATAGGATATTGCAGGGGACTAATATCTTAAAGCAATTAGAAAATAGTATCAATAATATAAAGTTGAAGATAGGAGAAGATAAGGATAAAATAAAGATAGTAGACAAAATAAATGCTGCCATTGAAGATATGGAAAAGGCAATGAAGGAAGACAGCTTAAAGCTTATTAGAATTAAGAGGGATATAATCATAGACAATTTAATGGACTTAGAGAAATAAGGGGGAAGTAAAATGAAAAAAGAAGCTATTAAGGAATACTTAATTGTCAATGGAGAAATCCATAGAACAGGAGAAACAGATATATTCGAAAAAATAGAAAAGCCACCTATCTATGAAGTAATAAGGGTAATTGATGGGGTCCCATTATTTTTTGAGGACCATTTAAATAGGATGTTTGATTCTGCAAAATTAATAGATTTCCAAATACCAAGGTCTGAAAAGGAAATTAGGAGGGATATCAAGACCTTAATATTGAAGAACGAGATAGATAAACTAAATGTAAAGCTCCTTGCTGCAGATATTGATAAAATAGGGAAGGTATTTTTAGTATATAATATTGAAAGTTTCTATCCTCCAAGGGAGTATTATACAAATGGAATACATACTACCCTGTTTTATTATGAAAGGGACAACCCCAATGCAAAAGTCCTGGTTACATCATTTAAAGAAGACGTAGCCAAGGTCTTAAAGGAAAAGGATGCCTTTGAAGCATTGTTGGTAAGCAAGGCTGGATACATACCAGAGGGTAGCCGGTCTAATATGTTCTTTGTTAAAGGAGATAAGGTTTATACTGCAAAGGCTTCAGAAGTATTATTGGGAATTACAAGAAAATACATCTTTAATGTATGTGAGAAATTGAATATAAAGATTGTAGAAGAAAGTATCCATGTTGATGATTTAGACAAATTAGATGGGGCCTTTATGTCAGGAACATCAGTAAATGTGCTACCTATCTCCTCTATAGATGATATTAAACTAAATTCTGTAGACAATAGAATAATAAAGGAAATAAATAGGGCATATATGGAGGAAGTGAATAGGTATATAGAAAGGAACAAAGGAGAGTGGAGATAAAAAATATCAGTAGGGAAACCTACTGATATTTTATATTTCTTGTACTAGTTCAATTATCTTTAAAATTGTTGCAACTGCCTTTTCCATGGCAAATATTGGAATATATTCAAATTTGCCATGGAAATTATGTCCCCCAGTAAATATATTTGGACAGGGTAGCCCCATATATGAAAGTCTGGCCCCATCGGTTCCACCTCTGATGGGTTTAATTAAAGGCTCAATCCCTAGACTCTCCATGGCCTTCTTAGCCAGGTCTATAATATACATAACAGGTTCAATTTTTTCCTTCATATTATAGTAAGTATCTTTAAGCTCAAGACTTACAATATCCCCATACTTATAATTTATAAAGTCCACTGCCCTTTTTAAGGTTTCCTTCTTAGATTTAAACTTTTCTATTGAATGGTCTCTGATTATATAAACCATATCAGTTTTTTCCACAGTACCATTAAAGCTTACTATATGATAAAAGCCTTCATAGTTTTCCGTATACTCAGGTCTTTCATTTACAGGAAGCAAATCGTTTAATTCTCCAGCTACTAAAATAGAATTTATCATTTTATTTTTTGCAGTGCCAGGATGGACATTTCTACCTTGAATACTGATCTTAGCAGTAGCAGCATTAAAGTTTTCGTATTCTAACTCTCCAATGGGGCCACCATCTACAGTATAAGCAAAATCTGCTCCAAACTTTTCAACATCAAAATGGTCAGCACCCCTGCCAATTTCTTCATCTGGTGTAAAGCCTATTTTTACAGTACCATGTGGTATGTGGGGATTATTAATAAGATATTCTACAGCAGTAACTATTTCTGCAATTCCAGCCTTATTATCTGCCCCTAAAAGGGTTGTACCATCTGAGGTAATTAGGTCTTTTCCCACGTAATTCTTTAATTCTGGGAAATCCTTAACCCTCATTACAATGTTTTTCTCAGGGTTTAATACAATATCCTTACCATCATAGTTAGTTATGATTTTAGGCTTTATATCCTTACCCGACATATCAGGGCTAGTATCCATATGGGCTATAAATCCGACTGTAGGCACTTCTTCTTCAATATTAGAAGGTAAAGTAGCCATAACATATCCATATTCATCTATAGTCACATCTGACAATCCAATTTCTTTTAAATCATTATACAGGATTTTTGCAAATTCCAGTTGGCTAGCAGTACTAGGCACTGAAGTAGAACTTTCATCTGAAGTGGTATCATATTTAACATAATTTAAAAACCTATTTACAAGCTTCTCCATTTTATCCCTCCATAATCATTTTAACAATATTATACAATATTATACGAAGAAAAAAGAAGAATACTGTCGAAAAATTTTTAAATTTTTAGTACAATTCCCTGCAGAAAAATGTTATAATCTTTTCTATGAATAAAAACTTCAAAGTGGATAATTTAGTTTTTTTAAAAATATGTGGGGTATGTAAATAATAAACAAGGGGATCTTAGATGGTAATGAGGACGTAAGCAAAAGCGAGGTAAGAGGAATGGAGAAGAACGATAAAACAAATAAAAAACAAAACACCTTAAGACAATTAAGGGAAGAGATTAGTCGAAAACAAGAGGAATTAAATAGAATCGTCTTAGAAGGTAATGATAAAGAACAGATTCTAAGGTTTAGCCAAGAGTTAGATGTTTTAATTAGCAAATACCTATCTATTAAACCGGGATAAAAAATAGCAGATAGCTCTGCTATTTTTTGTTAATTAAACTTAACAAAATTTTACAAAAATAGGGGTAGGCCAATTAATATAACTATGAGAGCAAGTACAATAGCAATTATCCAATATAAGGTTTTTCTTTTAATAAAGAATAATCTCACAATTCTTCAACTCCTTAATATGGTGGTATTATAATCTATTTGAAAAAGATAAAATATATACCAAAATTTTTTATTTAATGTTAATCTATTTAAAAAATGGTGTATAATAATAGGAAAAAAGGAGGTATTGGAGATGGCTATAAAAATATTAAGTGACAGTGGATGTGATTTGCCAAAAGAGATAATTGAGGAATACAATATAGATATTTTACCTATTATCGTCAACAAAGATGATAAGGAATATTTAGATGGGGTAACCATACAAGCAAAGGAAGTATATGATGGCATGAGAAGGGGAGAGGTGTTTAAAACAGCACAGATTCCACCACATGCTTTCAAAGATAAGTTTTTAGAGTATGCTAAAAATGGTGAGACAGTAATTTATTTAGCCTTTTCCTCAGGCCTATCTGGTACTTATCAAACTGCTTTATTCGTTAAAGAATCTATACTAGAACAATATCCAGATTTTGATTTAGAGATTATAGATACCAAGGCAGCCTCTGGAGGTTTTGGCCTCATAGTTTATCATATTGCAAGGATGGCTAAGGAGGGAAAATCAAAGGAGGAGATTTTAGAAGCCATTGAATTTTACAAGGATAATATTCAACATATATTTACAGTAGATGATATGGAATATCTCTTTAGAGGGGGAAGGGTAACTAGAACTCAAGCTTTCTTAGGTGGCTTATTAAGCATTAAACCTGTACTAACTGTTGTCGATGGCAAACTTGTGCCTTTGGAAAAAGCCAGGGGAAAAAATAAAGTCTTTAAAATCATGTTAGATCTTATGAGGGAAAGGGCTAAGGAGGCCAATTTAAAGGAGCAACTTATTTGTATCACCCATGGAGACGATTTAGAAGGAGCTATGAAGTTTAAGGAACTAATAAAAGAAGAATTTGGATCTGAATCCTTTTTAATCAATATGATAGGAGCAGCCATAGGAGCCCATTCTGGTCCTGGAACCTTATCCATATTTTTCTTCAAGAGAAATAGTAAAAAATTTCAGCTTAAATAAATATAAGATGTTTAAAAAAATAAATAAAAAAATACTGGACAAATTATCAAAATAGGAGTATAATATTAATGTTGATAACCAGCACCTTTAGCTCAGTTGGTAGAGCAACTGACTCTTAATCAGTGGGTCCAGGGTTCGAGTCCCTGAAGGTGCATCATAGTAAACAAAAGGCTTACAGAGATTTTCTGTAAGTCTTTTTTATGCAAAAAATCTATTTATTAGAAGCCTTAATATATATTTTTGACTTCCTTGATTAAACAATTAACTAATAGGTTGAAACTACAATCATATACTGCCTTTTCAACCTACTTTAATTGGACATGAAAAGAAATATGTACTCATGTATTGCTAAGTATAAGTTCCTTTGATACCATTGAAATAAAGAGTAATCCTATTTATTAAAAAGAGTAATTTAGTAAAAGATATCCTTTGAGGAGGGTTAAAATGACTATGTCAAATGATCAGAGTATATTAAAGATCAAAAAGCAAAAAAATATAGCATTAATAGCTCATGATAATAGAAAAAGAGACCTTATCCAATGGGTAAAGGAGAATAAAGAAAAATTAAGCAAACATTTCCTGTGTGGAACGGGTACTACAGCCAGATTAATCTCAGAATCAGTTGATTTACCTGTAAGGGCTTTCTGTAGTGGCCCTTTGGGAGGAGATCAACAAATAGGGGCCCGTATTGCTGAAGGCAGTATTGACTTTATGATTTTTTTTGGGATCCATTATCAGCTCAGCCTCATGATCCAGATGTAAAGGCCCTTCTAAGGATAGCAGTTTTATATGATATACCTGTGGCTACTAATCGAGCTACTGCAGATTTTTTAATTTCTTCACCTCTCATGAATGAAGAATATAGTAGAAAAATAATAGATTATTCTAAAACTATACCTAAAGATATATAATAGGCTGAACTAAGGGTCCAGCCTATTAAATAAATCTATTATTGTTTTTTTGAAGCTTGAATAATCCCTAACACCAGATATCTTATACCGATTATTTATTATAAAGGTAGGTACACTTTGAATGCCAAACTCTTTGGCAAGAATCTCTGCCTCTCTTAATTTTTCATCATATATTCCTGAATCAACGGAATCAAACATATGCCTTGGATCTAGGCCAATCTCCTCTGCAATATTACTTAAAATTTCCCTCTTATAGACATTAGCCCCAGCTTCAAAATAAGCTTTAAATACTGCTTTTGCATACTCAGCATATTTTCCTTTTTCCAATGCATAAAAGCCACACAGGTGGGCTAGTCTCGTGTTGAATTTACCATTTCTATTGTTATATTTTATACTAAATTCTTTCCCCATTTTTGATAAGATATCTATGGAACGGAGAATATATTCTTTAGGGTACACATCATATAAATCCATGCCTTCTTCTGGCGTATTTGGGTCTAATTGAAAAGGGATCCAATCCAATTCAAATTCAAGACCATCTTCTTTAAGCTTATCGACTAAACCTAAGCCAAAGTAGCAGTAGGGTCATGCAAAATCTGAAAATATTCTAATCTTATTCATAATTATTCCCCTCTTATAATTTTTATATATAATACCCAAAGTTTATATAGAAATTAATTATAACTAAGAGTTTTCATCATATAGGATTATTAATAATAAATTATATGGGTAATAAAATAAATGCAGCATGGAAGTCCTTATATAAGTAAATTTAATATGAAGGGCTACAATATAGAAAAAATCTATAATCATTGTAAACTTCATATTTATATGTTAGAATCTTCATGTTTTAAGCATGTTAGTAGGTGTAAACCCAGTTAACTAACATGCAAAATTTTTACCTACTCTTAATTTCAATAAAAATAAATATAAAGCGAAAAGGAGAATGTTTATGAAAAAGAAAATTTTGTTGATCATGCTATTGGTTTTTAGTATGATAATCTATGCCGGTTGTTCAAATAAAAGTCAGGACTTAAATGAAGAACCAAAAACAAATGAAGAAATAGTTGTAGAAAAACCAGAAGAAAGAAATGAAGAAAAGCTAGATTTTGGTGGTAGAACTATGAATGTAGTTACTACTTCTGAAAAATATGTAGAGCTATTTGATGCCTTTGCAAAGGAAGTAAATGCTAAGGTAGAATTTTTATCAATGAGTAGTGGTGAAGTGATTGCAAGAATAGAAGCTGAAGGTGGAAAACCCATGGCAGACCTATGGTTTGGCGGTGGTTTAGATGCATTTATGGCTGCCAAGGATAAAGGTTTACTTGAGCAATACGTCCCAAAGGAAGTAGATAAAATAGATAGTAGATTTGTAGATAGTGAGAATTATTGGATTGCAAAAGGCCTAACTGTTGTAGGCTTCTTGGTAAATGAGGAATATTTACAGGAAAAGGGCCTAGAAACACCTACAACCTGGGCAGAATTGGCCCATCCAAAATATAAGGGTGAAATAATAATGTCAAATCCAGCCATATCTGGAACTAATTATGGGGCAGTAAAGGGTTTACTGGATATGATGGGTGAAGAAGCTGGTTGGGAATACCTTGAAAAATTAAATGAAAACATACCTTTTTACGGTAAAAGAGGAAAGGATCCAGAAGAAAAAACTGTTGCAGGAGAATTTGCCATAGGTATTGTACCAGCAGATAAAGCATCCTTTGATGTAGCGGAAAAGAATAACTTAAGGGTAATTTATCCAGAAGATGGAATTCCCTGGATACCAGAAGGAGTAGCTATTTTCAAAGGAGGAGATGGAGTAGATATAGCAAAGGCTTTTATCGACTTTATGCTCAGAGATGAAAATCAAAAGCTATTGGCAGAGTTAGATGGTAAAGACAGCGCCCAAATGATAAAAGAAGGAATTGAAGGATATGATCTAGGTTTACCAAAGGACAAACTAATAGATCAAGATATATCTACCTTTGGTTCCATGAGAGAAAGCATATTGACTAAGTGGGAAGAATTAACTAAGGGAAAATAATCGATTATATAGCTACAGGTGATATTAAATGGGTATAAGAAAAAAGACTTTAGATATAATGAATTCATCATTAAAAATATTTACAACCTTGCTTGTTATAGTCTTTGTCTTATACCCTTTTTTGTCTGTATTTGGCAAAGCCTTATATAATAATGGGCAGATTAATTTGTCTGAATTCCTATTTTTAAAAGATGAATTCTATTTAGTCAAAAATTCCATCTTATCTGCAACTATTACAGCCATATTATCTACCGTATTTGCCCTGGCCTTAAGTTTAATGACTTTTTTTGTCTCAGAAAGGCAAAAGAAAGCCATAATGTTTATATTATTGCTTACTATGGTTTCACCACCTTTCATAGGCTCCTTAACCTATATAGAGCTATTTGGAAGAAACGGTTTTATCACTAGGGATATCCTAAGACTATCCATAAATCCCTATGGACTTTGGGGAATAGTCTCAGTTCAAACCTTGGGATTTACATCTTTAAATGCTGTACTACTCATAGGCTACTTAGATGTCTTTGATAAGACCATGATAGAAGCAGCTAAATCGCTAAAGGGAAGTACTACTAGTATTTTACTTGATATAGTTATTCCACTTATGAAACCAGCCATAGCTGTATGCTTCCTAATGAGTTTTATAAGGTCCATGGCAGATTTTTCTAGTCCAATAATCATTGGTGGGGCTTTTAATACTTTGGCAACGGAAGCCTATCTATCTATTATAGCTAAGGGGAATTCACCTAGGGCCTCTGCCATGTCTGTTATACTTTTTATTCCATCAATAATTGTATTTATCATATATAGTCATTTTTTAAAACAGCAGCAATCTGCTTCCAAAAACTTACGTATAACTCAGGCTAGGATGAAAAAAAGTGGCTTATACCATCTGGTTAAAATCTTGGCCTTATTTTTTATACTATGGCTAATAATTCAATACTTAGCCATATTTACATCTGCCCTTACAGATAAGTATAAAGGGGAAATCTATTTTACTTTGGACAATATAAAAGATAGTATCCCCCATGTTAGGGATAGTTTTGTAAGAAGTATAATATATTCCATAATTGCAGGACTATTTTCCAGCTTAATAGGCTTAATTCTATCCTATTATTCTTATATTTTGAAAGGGAAATATATGAAGTTTATCGATTTCATCTCAAATATGCCCTATATTGTACCAGGGACATTTTTTGGACTAGGCTACATTTTTGCCTTTAATAAAGGTCCTTTGAAATTAACTGGGACAGCCCTTATTGTTATATTAAACTTAATTTTCAGGCAATTACCCATGTCTATTAGGTCAATACAGAGCAGTATGACCCAAATAGAGAAGGCAACTCTGAACTCTGCTAAGGATTTAGGCGCCCATAATTTATATATTCTAAAGGATATGGTATTTCCAATGACCTATTCGGGCTTATTTTTATCCTTTGCAAATGCCTTTATATCGTCAATGACAACCATAGGTTCCATAATATTCCTAGTATATCCAAGTAGAAAGCTGGCTACCTTTGTATTATTCGACCTAGTCTCCAGCGGCAAATATAAAATAGCTTCTGTACTTTCTTGTATTATAATTATAGTATGTTTATCAGTCAGCCTATTGTCTTATAGAATATTTAATAGGAGTAGTAAAAATGTTTCTCAATATTAAAAACTTAACTAAAAAATATAATAATGTGGAAGCTGTAAAAAATATATCTTTTTCTGCAGAGGAAAAGGAAATAATTTGTATACTTGGACCTTCAGGTTGCGGAAAAACCACCATACTTCAATCCATAGGAGGGTTTATTAAAATAGACAGGGGTGAAATCATCTTAGATGGTAAAAACATAGAAGACCTGGAACCAGAAGACAGAGAAATAGCCACTGTATTTCAATCCTATGGATTGTTTCCACATAAGACTGTAATAGAAAATATAATATACGGGTTAAAGTTTAGAAAATATAAAAAGAAGGATGCCATAGAAGAAGGAAAAAGAATGTTGGAAATTTTAAACCTGGAGGGATATGAAAATAAAAAGGTAACAGAACTATCAGGTGGGGAGCAACAAAGAGTGGCCTTAGGCAGGGCTTTGATTGTGAAGCCAAAGCTGCTTTTATTAGACGAGCCCTTTTCAAACCTAGATACCAAACTGAGAGTTTCCATGAGGGAGGAGCTTCTTAGAATAAGAGAACTATTCAATATTACCATGTTATTTGTTACCCACGATCAAGAAGATGCCTTCTCCATTGCAGATAGGATAATCGTAATGAACAAGGGGCAAATTGAGCAAATAGATACAGCAAGAAACATATATTTAAATCCAAAATCTGAGTTTGTTTTGAATTTTATCGGTTCCGCTAATATAGATAATGGATACTTTATTAGGCCAGAAGCCATTAGGATATCAGCAAATGGAGAAGAGGCAACAGTCGTGGGCAAAACCTTTAAAGGTTTCTTTATTGAGTATATAATAGAATACAAGGACAATAGATATAAGATGATTAGGCTTAATAATGAAGAAGAATATCAGATAAATGATAAAATATATATAGAAATGGAAATGAGGGAGATATGAGACTATTACATGTTTTAGCTCAATTACCAGCAAGAACAGGTTCTGGAGTATATTACTCCAATATGATAGAGGAATTTAAAAAATATGATCATGACCAAAGGGCAATTTTTGCCTGTCAAGATGGATACCATTGGGATATTTTAGATAAGGAGCATCAATATGCCGTAGAATTTAAATCCCAAGAATTGCCATTTCCCATAGTTGGAATGAGCGATGTTATGCCCTATGAAAACACCTTATACTCAGAAATGACTGAGGAAATGATAGGGCTTTGGAAAGAAGCCTTTAGAAAGAGGCTTGAAAGGGTAAGAGAAGAATTCATGCCAGATATTATATTTGCCCACCATCTCTGGATGCTGACTTCCTTAGTTAGGGAAGTATTCCCAGATACAAAGATTATCGGGGTATGTCACAATACAGATTTAAGACAAGCTAAGATGAACCCCCATCTTTTAAAAAAATATGTGGATAATCTCCATAGCTTAGATTATGTATTTTCAATTTCTGATAAGCAAAAAGATGAAATAGTAAAAATATATAATATAGATAGAAAGAAGATAATTGCTGTAGGTGGAGGTTATAATCAAAAGATCTTCTATCCTCCCGAGAAAAAAACTTACTCCGATAAAATTAGGCTGGTATTCTGTGCCAAAATAGATCCATCTAAGGGAATATATGAGCTCATTGAAGTTTATAAATTCTTAGGCCTAGATGATGTGACCTTAGACATTATAGGAAGCCCCAATGAAGAAAATAAAAGGAAATTAGAAGAATATATTCAAGGGGATACTAGGATAAGGGTTTATAATGTAAAGGATCAAGTAGCCTTAGGAGATGAACTGAGAAGAAAGGATATATTTATTATGCCGTCTTATTATGAAGGCCTAGGCCTTATGGCAATAGAAAGCCTAGCTTGTGGCTTATATGTAGTTACAACGGAAATAGAAGCCTTAATGACCTTATTGGGAGAAGAAATCAAAGAATCTGGAGTAATCAAATATGTGCCTCTTCCAAGGATATATGATACTGACAAGCCTGTTAAAGAAGATTTACCAGAGTTTAAAGAAAACTTAAAAGCAGCCATACTAAGCCAAATAGAAAAGGTGAGAAATAGGCAAGAATTTGATAAAAAGATTGAGGAAAAGATAAAGGACTTTTCATGGCAAGGCTTAGTACAAAGAATGAATGATATTCTTAACTCCATAATGGGATTATAATAGGGACAGTTATGAAAACTGTCCCTATTACTTTATCAATAGATATAATGGTTTTCCCCATCTTCCTTGGTCCTATGGACAGTACCCCAGGGGTGTTCGGGTGGGGCATAGATTGAGTATAGCTTTAGAGGGGTACAACCAGTATTAATTACATTATGCCATTTGCCAGCAGGTATAAATATTACATATCCAGGGTATACCCTTTCCTGATAGTATAACCTATCATGACTATCTCCCATCAAAACTAGTCCTTGTCCTTCTTCGATTCTTATAAACTGGTCTACATCAGGATGCATTTCTAGACCTATATCTTCCTTTGCATTTATATTCATCAAGGTAAGCTGTAAATAAGTTCCTGTCCATAGGGCCAATCTAAAATTATAGTTTTGCTTAGCAGCTTCTTGAATATTTACCACATAGGGCATAGGACCATGATCTCTTAAGTCAATACAATCCATATTATCTTTCCTTTCTTTACCTTTTATTTTTCACTATATTATATGTTGTATTGTAATAATCAGTGATATAATAAAGCCCTTGCCAACAATATATCATGGAAATAAAAAAATTTTTTTGCAATAAAACTTAATACTTAATAGTTATATTATCAAAGGAGTAATGAAAATGCTTTTATTTACATTTGTCTATGAAGACGACCCGCAAAATGGGGGATATAATAAAAAAATCCTATAGAAATTGATGAGAACCTTTTAAAGCGGATTGGCAATGATGATATGGCAGCCTTAGATGAGTTATATAAAATAACTGAAAGGACCATGTATGCATTTTCCCTATCTCTTGCAAAGGACCATCAGAAGGCCTTAGACCTTATGCAGGATACTTATGTGAAAATTCTTTCTGCAGCCCATCTTTATAAACCTATGGGGAAACCTTTGGCTTGGAGGTTTACAATTGCAAAGAATTTGCACTATACCAATACTAAGAAAGAAAATAGAAATATTTTCTTAGAACCAGAAGAAATTTCCAAGAACAAGAGCTTCTCCTATGTGACAGATGTAGATGATCGTCTAGTCCTAGAAGGGGTACTGTCACAATTAACTGAGGAGGAAAGGGAAATTATAATGCTTTATGCAGTATCAGGAATGAAGCATAAGGAAATAGCAGAAAGTCTAGGACTTAAACTATCTACAACATTGTCGAAATATCATAGAGGCCTGAAAAAGCTTAGAGAATATCTAGAAGGAGGTGGGCAAGGCAATGAATGATAAAAAAATATTAAATAGTATTAAAAGGTCAATTGACAATGCCCCAATAGATATTTTAGACAAAATTAAGGAAGCCCCCAGGGAAAAGATGCTGGCCCATGATGACATTACAAGGCAAGATAGGGGTAGGTTTTTATTTAATAAGCTGATACCCTATGCCTCAATTGCAGCAGCCTTTCTCATTGCATTTTTGGGCTGGCAGTACCAGGTGAAGATGCCAGACAGCCATATATATTTAGACGTTAATCCTAGTATTGAGATAGTTACAAATAGGAGAGACAGGGTTATAGAAATACTTGCAGATAATAGTGATGCTGAAAAGATAATCGAGGATATTGACCATAAGGGAAAAAACATATACCAAGTAGCAGAAGAGGTTCTTGACAAGATGGTTGAGGAAAAAAGAACCATGATGATTATGACAATTATGATGACTATGATGATTTTGATGACGACGATGATAACCATGTTTCCCAAGAAAGCCTCAAATCCAACATCATATCAGCTGCTGAAGCAAGGAGGATTGCATTATCAGTTGCCAATGGAAGTATTACAGACTTTGACTTTGATGAAGATGATTTAGAATATGAAGTTGAAATTCAGCTAGGGGATTTAGAGTACGAAATTGTCATAGATGCAGTAACAGGTAAGATTCTAGAAGTAGAAATTGACGATTAAAAATATTTTTAAAAAGCATGCAATAAAAATGGGTATTGGGGAGTTAACCTAGTAGAGAAAGAAAAAAAGGAGGATTTAAATGAAAAAGAAAATTTATTATGTAATTCCAGTTTTTATTTTAGCACTAGTAGTGGTAGGTTTAGTTGCAACCCAACCTGCAAACTCCCTAACCATGGATGTTAATCCAAGTATAGAAATAGTTACCAATAGACTGGATAGGGTGGTAGAGATTAATCCATTAAATGATGACGCAAGGGAGTTATTAAAAGGATTTAATCCAAAGGATAGGAATCTTGAAAGGACAGTAAATGACCTGGTGGACCTAATGATTTTAACAGGCTATATTAAGGGCGGAGAAGATAATATTGTCATGATAACCGTTTCCGATGATACAGTTGACAATAAACTTGTTGATAAAGTAAACAGGGCAATAATGGCCATGCTAGAGAATAAGCAAATAGAAGCAACTATATTAAACCAGGCCATTTCTAAGAAATATAAAGATGATGACAAGAAGACAGGAGTGCAGCTTGCAGCTGAAAAAATCCAAAAAATTAATGGAAATCTTACAGCAGAGCAAATTAATTCAATGACAGTGAGGGAACTTATTCGTTACAGTAAGGATAATGATATACCAGTTGAAAACCTGTTCAAGGTTGCAGCAGGAAGCATAGATAAAGCAATAGAAGGCAAGGATATAATTTCTAAAGAAGAAGCTAAAAGAATAGGCCTTGAAAAAGTAAGTGGAGAGATAATCAAATTAGAACTTGATGACCTTAGGGATGATGATGGGCCTGAATATGAAATTAAGATAAAATCCAAGGGGTGGTATATGAATTGGAGATAGATGCCATAACTGGAAAAATCAAGGAGTTTGAAAGAGATGATCATGATGACGATAATAAAAAAACTATAGATGGTAGGATTTCAGTAGATAAGGCCAAATCTATTGCCCTTGGATTAACAGGCGGTGGTGAAGTAAAAGAGTTTGAATTAGATGATGATGAATATGAAATAGAGATAATAGCAAAGGGCATAGAATATGAAATAACAATAGATTCAAAAACTGGTGAAATCAAGGAATTTGAAAAAGATGATGACGATAATTATAAAAAAGCTTCAGATGAAAGAGTATCAGCAGACAAGGCCAAGTCCGTTGCCCTTAACTTAACAGGTGGTGGAAAAATAACAGAATTTGATTATGACGACGGTGAATATGAAATTGAAATTATGGCAGATGGAAAAGAATATGAAATAGAAATCGACGCCAAAACTGGCAAAGTCCTTGAATTTGAAGTGGACGATGAGGATTAGGCAAAGGGAGGATATTAAGTCCTCCCTTTTTAGTTTTATCCATTATATGGGGCTATGACTCCGCAGGCAAGCCTTCTTCCAGAATTTCCTGCAGGCTGGGTCCTATAATCATCTGGATGTTCGTGTATGATTATAGATTTACCAATAATATCCCTTGGTTTAAATCTATCAGTATAGAAAGTCATTCTTGCATAGCCATTGTTTGAAAACAATACAGGTAAATCTCCAGCATGGTTGCCATGTGGTTCATTATTGGGATTATAATGTCCCCCAGCTGATTGGAAAGGTTCATTATAATTAGTTATTTCACATACACCATATTCATGGATGTGAAATCCTAAGGGCCCAATGGGCTCATTTCCATTATGGGCAGGCTTATATAAGGGCAGTCCCCAAACCTCCACAAAAATTTCCGTTCCTCCAGCAGCATCATAAAAGTATATATGGCCATTTATATCTGGAGCTAAGGGGCCGCCTAAGATTTTTCCGTATGCAACTGGCTTAATTTTATACATTTTACCTTCTCCTTTAAGCTAATTTAAGGAAATAGATATTATATAATATGAAATAGGAAATAAAATGGTACATTTATGGTATTATTAAAATAGAGCCTATGTTAAAAATAGGAATTAATAAATTTGGATAGGTGATAATATGAGACTATTTATTGCAATTAACTTTGAAAAAAGTGTAAGGGAAAAAATTCAGGAAATAAGTGATGAGCTAAAGAAGTATTCTAGTCAGGGAAGATTTGTATCCCAAGACAACCTACATTTAACCTTAGAGTTTTTAGGCGAGATATCTGAGGAAAGAATAGTTGCTATTCAAAAAGTAATGGATAAATTAAATTTTAAACCATTTGATTTTAGACTATCTAAAATCGGATATTTTAAAAGGCCCCAGGGAAATATCTATTGGCTAGGGATAGAGGACAATGAAGTTTTAATGAATTTACAAAGGACTATCCACAAGCTACTAGGAGAGGAAGGGTTTAAGCTGGAAGACAGGCCCTATAAACCCCACATCACCTTAGGTAGAAAGGTAAAATTGAAAGGAAGTTTTAATTATTCTTCCCTTGATGACAGAATTAAAGATATAGTCATTTCTGTAGATAAGATAGACCTGATGAAATCAGAAACCATTAAGGGAAAATTAATATATTCAACACTATATAGCAAAAATGTATAGGGGGGAGATCTAATGAAGTACTCTATTGGTGAATTTGCTGAGATTATAGGTGTTACAACTGATACTCTCAGACTATATGAAAAATATAATATAATTACACCAACTAGGGATGAAAAAAACAATTATAGGTACTATGATGACTTAGACGCTAGAGATATACTTATGAGTAGATGGTTTAGGAGCCTTCAAATCCCATTGGAAGATGTGGCAACCATAATAAATGATCCTTCAAAAGAAAAAATCCTAAATAAGATAATAAAAACAGAAGAAAACCTTAAAAAAGAAATAAAAAAAAAGATATTGCTACTAAATAAAATTACTGAAATAATTAAGGACATTGAAAAAATTGATGAAGGATTGAATAAATGTAATATAAAGGAGACTCCTGGCATTTATAGATTAAAACAAACTTATAGGAATACACTTATAGATGATGTAAGAATTAAAGATGCAGTTGATGAATGGATGAGCTTGCTACCTCATACCTTCTTTTCATTTAAGATAGACAATAAAGCCTTCTTTTCTGAAGATGAATATCTAAAATATACTTGGGGTTTAGGGATTGAGGAAAGAAAAATAGGAAATTTTGACCTAAAGATTCAAGATTTTATAGAATATATTCCACCTAAGACCTGCGTTTCCGCCATAATATTATCACCCCACAACCAATATTTAAAGAGGGATTTATTTCAATTTATGATAGACTATGTCAAAAAAAATAAGTATGCTGTAGAAGGAGACATATTTGGTAAGATTATCATTACCATAAAAGATAATGAAATAAAGAAATCATACTTAGAAGTAAATATACCTATTAGAGCAGGAAAAAATTTTTAAATATTTAATTTGATATTTAACAAACTTATTGACTTTAGTGTGGTACCAAGGTTTATAATTTTATTAGGCTACCATTCACTACCAAATTAATAACTTTTAGTGAAAATTAAAATTATAAACTAAGGGGGCAGAAGAATGAAAAGAAATGGTATTCTGAAAAAAATAATGGTAGTATTTCTTAGTCTTATTATGATCTTATCAGTACTTAGTGGATGTACTGATGAAGATGCCATTGCTCCAGAAACAGAAACGGAAACACAAACCCAAGTAGAAACACAAACAGGAACAGAAACAGAAACAAAAATTACTTATAAACCAGGTACTTACACTGCAGAAGCTGATGGAAGAAACAGTGTTGTAAAAGTAGAAGTAACTTTTTCTGACAGTAAGATTGAAGACATAAAAATTATTAGCCATTCAGAAACAGCCGGATTAGGAGACACAGCAATGGAGAAGATCAAGGAGCTAATCCTATCCGATCAAACCCTTGCAGTAGATACTATAACTGGTGCAACAGTTTCAAGTAACGCCATATTATTAGCAGTAGAAGATGCAGTTAAGCAAGCCGGTGGAAATGTAGATGCCTTAAAACAAAAAGTTGCTAAAAAAGAAGGAGAAGGCAAAACTGAAAAACTTGAAGCAGATGTAATAGTAATAGGAGCAGGAGCCTCTGGAGTTTCAGCAGCGGTTGCAGCAGCAGATGAAGGTGCAAAAGTAATTCTTATTGAAAAGACCGGAATTATTGGCGGAGCAAGCAACTTGTCCTGGGCTGGTAAGTTCCTTAACGCATCAGTAGCCTTGGAAAACCAAGTAGTTGCAAACATAGAACAAATAATTGACAATTGGATAGAAAACAACCATTATAGGGTTGATGCAGCAGTTCTGAGAGAATATCTTACTAAGTCTGGTGAAACTTATGATTGGTTAAAAGACAGGGGTTATGAAACAACATTTATGAACTTCTTTGGAGAACAAATGTATTTGCTTCCAGATTATTCTGTCCGTGAACCACTTTTAAGAAAAATGTTAGCAAATTCAGTGGAAAAAAATGGAGGACAAGTACTTACAGAAACTACAGGTAAGAAACTCATAACTGACGATAGTGGAAGTGTAATAGGAGTAATAGCGGAAAAAAGCGATGGAACAACCCTAGAAATCATGGGCAAAAGCGTAGTTTTAGCTACAGGTGGCTATGCAGCCAATAAGGAAATGGTCAAAGAATTCTTTGGCTTTGAAGGAGTTAACGGAGGTTTAGGTCAAAATATAGGGGAAGGCTTAATGATGGCCTGGGAAGTAGGTGCCAAGGTACCTGATAATATTGGGGGCCAGATGCTGCACCAGACCTTAGCTAGGGCTACACAAGACCTTAAAAAGGACTTTGAACCATTTAAAGCTTCATATCCAGTAATGTTAACTTACTTACCAACTTTGATGAATGTAGGACCATCTGGCGCAAGATTTAGGGATGAAGCATATACTTTAAATGCAGTTGCAGCAGCAAATACAAGTGCTTTCCACGGACCCTTCCATTACGTTATAGTATCTAAAGCCCAACTAGATGCCTTAGAGAAAGAGGGTATGAATGGAGTTAAAGCACCTAGGTTGCCTGGAATGCCACCAGAATTCTACTTTGATTTTACTGATAAATTTACCTTAGACAATCCTTGGGAAGATGTCTATAAGGTATTTGATAAAATGGTTGAAAATGGCCACGGCTTTAAAGGAGATACAATAGAAGAATTAGCTAAAAATGCAGGAATGGATGTGGAAGTCTTCGTTGAAACCTTCAATAACTATGAAGAAGCCTGTAGAACAGGTAAAGACCTAGAATTTGGTAAGGATCCTGAATACCTGATACCAATGGGAGACGAGGGACCATATTATGCCATAATAGCAGAAATAAATAACTTAGGTTCAGTAGGAGGACTACTAGTAAACAAAAAATTCCAAGTTCTTGACAACGATAGGGTTCCTATTAAAGGCTTATACGCTGTAGGTGTAGAAGCTCTAGGCGTATTATTTAATGATACTTATGTTGGTAATGGAGATGGAATAGGATTTGCATTTACCTCTGGTAGACTAGGAGGAATGCAGGCAGGAAAATATGCCTTAGGGAAAAAATAGTATCTTACAGTAAAAAAGCGTAATTACGCTTTTTTACTTTTTTGGCTATTTGTTATTTTCCAGAATATGAATTAGTTAACAAATTAGAATAGAGGATTTATCAAAAAAGTATAATAATATTCAAGATTTTAAGAATTAATTGACTATTTAGCAAAACTATATATAATATATTAATATATTCTTTTATTAGCTTAGCCTAAAGTAAGTTTTGAATTTATTACTATACTACTTTAAAACGCTACAATATTAGATTTTAAGCAAAATACAGAAAAAATAGGTTGAAATTTGGTAGATTATATATTAGAATTAAGAAAAGGATTAACGAAATTTCAGCTTAATCAAATAATTAAATCAATTTATATTCAATACATATAATGCTGGGCTGAAAAATATATTATAACTAAAATTATATTTTATATGGCATTAATAAAGTGTTATAAAAGGGATATGAGTATACTCATATCTACTTTTAAAATAAAACAAAAAATAATAAGGGGGAATAAAAAGAATGATGAAGAAAAGTATTATTTTCTTACTAGTACTAGCCATGGTACTGTCAGCATTCTTAGCTGGTTGTCAACCAAAAGAAGAACAAGTTGACACACCGCAAGATGAAGTGACAGAAACACCAACTGAAGGCGGCGGTGATGAAGTTGCTGGTCCACCATCAGAGCCAATGGGACAAATAATCATTGGTAATACTACAGAGTTATCTGGTGACTGGGTACCATATTGGACAAACATAGCAGCTGACTATGATGTTTATAACTTCATAACAGGTTATGGTACTGTTGATATGACCTTTGAAGGAGAGTACTTAATTAACGAAACTGTAGTAAAAGATTATACAGTAGAAGAGCATGAAGATGGTTCTAAGACTTATACTTTTACTATCAATGATGGCTTAGTATATTCTGATGGAAGTCCTATTACAGCTAAAGACTATGTTACATCAGTGTTGCTATGGTCATCTCCTCAAGTTCAAGCCAATGGAGCAACTGCTACTTATGGCTATGACTTATTAGGTTATGATGCATTTAACAAAGGCGAGTCAAAGGTATTCACTGGAGTAAGACTTCTAGATGAAATGACCTTCTCACTAACAATTAACCCTGAAAGACTACCATATTTCTATGAGTTACCAATGGTAAGTGTAGCACCTACAAAACTTTCTTACTGGACTGACGAAACAGTTGACATCCTAGATGATGGTGAAGGATGCTACTTCACAGACAACTTCACTACTGAAAACTACAAAGACAGATGGGATGTAGCTAGATATGGCATAACTGAATTCCCAGCAAGCGGTCCATACAAAATAGTTTCCTATGATGAATCTGCTAAAACAGCTGTTTTAGAAGTAAATGAAAATTATATTGGAGACTCTTCTGGACAAAAACCAAAAATTAAGACAATCATCTATAAGAAAGTTACTCAAGAAACTGCTCTAGACGAATTAGCAACTGGTGGAGTTGACTTACTATTCGGTATGGCATCTGGAGATGAAATCAACCAAGGTCTTGACCTAGTTGACCAAGGTGGATTCTCATATACAGCTTATCCACGTTCAGGGTATGGTAAGATTGCATTCCAATGCGACCATGGACCAACTCAATTCGTAGAAGTTCGTCAAGCTATTGCTCACCTATTAAACAGAGCTGACTTTGCTAGAGCATTTACAGGCGGATTCGGTTCAGTAGTTAACGGACCTTATGGTGAATCAATGTGGTTCTATCAAGAAACAAAATCAGAATTAAACAATAAAGTAAACCACTATCCATATAGTTTAGAAAAAGCCATAGAACTTCTAGAAAAAGGTGGCTGGATCTACGATGCAAATGGTAATCCATATCAAGAAGGTATTCGTTACAAGAAGTTAGACGATGGTACATTAATGCCACTAATTATAGAATGGGCTTCATCAGAGCAAAATGCTGTTTCTGACTTACTAGTAGTTAAACTACAAGAAAATCCTGACTTAGCAGCAGCAGGTGTCCAAATAAACCAAACTGTAATGACATTTGGTGACTTAATCAACTATCTATATCGTGATGATACTCAAGATCCAAAATATGGAGTTCCAACTTATGGAATGTTCAACTTAGCAACAAACTTCTCACCAATCTATGATTTAAGAAATACTTATACAACTGACCCAGAAAAGATTAAGGCTGGATACAATACTAACTTCTTAATCGATGAAAAACTAGAACAATTAGCAATAGATATGGTATTAACTGATCCAGAAGATAGAGAAGGATTTAAGCAAAAATTCGTAGACTTTATAGTAAGATGGAACGAATTATTACCAGACCTACCATTATACTCAAATATTTACCACGATTTCTATAACGCTAAGCTACAAAACTACAACATGAACCCACTAATCAGAATTAGTACAGCTTTACTATATGCTTACGTAACAGAGTAATAGGATATAAAATCTAATATGGATGTCTAGTAGAAATAGGGTGTTTTATACCCTATTTCTACACCTTTTTTATAATTATCTAATTATTAGATAACAGAAAAAACTATAGAATAAGGCGGGTAATGATATGTTAAAGTACACATTAAAAAGGTTTATATACATGGTATTTGTATTTGCAATAATGTCTGTTATACTATTCGGTTTATACAGTATGATTCCCGGAGATCCTGCTAGAGCTGAAGTAGAAGGCCTAAGAGACGTACTAAAACCTGATGAGTATCAAAGGGCATATGAATTAGCTAGAGAAAGATTAGGATTAAACGATCCTACCCATATAAGGTATATTAAATGGGCTAAGGGTTTTTTAAGAGGAAATTTTGGGACTTCAATCATACATAAGCAACCTGTAGATGAAGTAATAAAAACACCGCTTAGGGTAACTATATTTATCAACATATTTTCAGTAATAGCAGGGCTACTTATAACTATACCCTTAGGTATATATTGTGCTGTTAAAAAGGGTACACGATTTGACAGAACAGTACAAGTCCTAACAATAGTAGGATATAGTATTCCATCATTTATATTCGCTCTATTGTTTATTTATTTCTTTGCAGTAAAATTAGGCTGGTTCCCAGTAAGTGGTATGAAAACTCCAAACTTTACTGGAACAACATGGGAAATGATTAAGGATTATGCCAAGCACTTAGCATTGCCACTTATGGTAATGACTATTGGTTCCCTTGGAGGAATGACAAGATACGTAAGGGCTGCTATGATTGATGCCTTGAGCATGGATTGTATAAGAACAGCAAGGGCTAAGGGTTTAAAGGAAAGAGTAGTTGTTTTATCCCACGCTTGGAGAAATGCCCTTCTTCCAATTGTAACACTATTAATAAACTGGTTCATGAGCATATTCTATGGTTCTTTGATTATAGAGAGAATGTTCAACTTAAATGGACTAGGCAAGCTGCTTATAGATTCATTGTTTAATCAAGATTATAACGTGGTAATGGCTATCCAGTTATTCTATATCGTTATAGCACTAAGTGGAAACCTATTAGCTGACCTAAGCTATGGTATAGTTGATCCACGGGTAAGAGTTAATAAATAAGGAGGAGGTAAAATATGAGCACAAGTAAAGCAGCCAATAACAAGAACAAGAAGAATAAAAAGTCATTCTCAAGCCTTCTCTTTGGAAACCTATTTGGAAGTAGAAAAGAGCTTTCAATATTGGAAGAGGAGCAAGTTCAAAGCCCTTGGCGTACAGTTATAAGAATTTTTAGAAGCAATAAAGTGTCAATGACTGGCCTTATAGTATTTTTGTTAATATTTGCCACTGTTATGATAGGACCGTTAATTAAACCTATAGATTTATCTTTTTCTGAGTCTTCTCAAAAAGATATAGCACCTGGGTTTGATATGATGAAGGTCCCCAAAGAATTGCAAGGAAAGATCCATGATATTGCTGTGGGACCTACTTTTAGTATAGGAGCATCAACTGATGGACAACTTTATATTTGGGGCAAAACTAGAATAACATCTGCTATAGATATTAAGAATCTTCCCAGAGATGAGAAGACAAATCAACTAATAGATATGGGCAAAATAGTTAAGGTTGCTGCAGGCACAGACCATGTCTTAGTTCTAAATGAAGATGGACAAGTATTTGCCTGGGGCAACAATAGACAAGGCCAAACTAGGATTCCTTATGAAGTGGAATTCGTAGATATAAAGGATATATATGCTGGATATCAGCTTTCTATTATCGTTACGGAAGACGGTAGGACTATTCACTTTGGTAGTACAATGATTAATGACTATGATGAATTCCATCAATATCAAGGGCAAATAGATAAAATTACAATGACTCAGGACGCTGTTATCGGTTTAACCTATGATGGTGAAGTGGTTTATTTAGGCTCTCAAGTAAATGCTTATTCAAATATACCTGAGAATATGGGTAGAGTAATAGATATTGCCTCAACTGCATCTACTGTAGCTGCAGTAAATGATGAAGGTAAAGTCTTTGTTTGGGGTAATGTGACAGCTTCTAAGGGAGAAGGTAACGTACCTGAAACTGATTCTAAAATCGTCTCAATCCAGGGGGGCAGGTTCCACTACACAGCCCTTACAGAGGATGGAAAGGTACTGGCCTGGGGAGCCAATTACTATAACCAAATAAATGTCCCTGAAAAACTTAATAATACTACTGTAAAACAGTTATTTACAGGTTCATACCAGAATTACGCAGTGACAGAAGATAATGAATTATATACTTGGGGCTTAAAAGGTTACCTAATGGGTACCGATGATCTTGGTAGAGATATATTCACTAGGCTATTAAATGGTGGAAGGATGACTATGACAATTGGAGCAGTTGCAGTAATTATCTCTACAATTATTGGTATCATAATAGGATCCCTTTCAGGATTTTTCGGTGGAAAGCTAGACTTGGTATTGCAAAGGATTTCAGAGGTTGTAAGTTCTTTGCCATTTTTACCATTTGCCATGATTTTATCATCTATAATCGGCAATTCATTGGACTCTAACCAAAGGATAGTATTAATTATGGTAATCTTAGGGCTATTATCATGGCCAGGGTTACAAAGATTAGTTCGTGCCCAAGTCCTTTCCGTTAGAGAACAGGAATACGTTATAGCTGCAAGATCTCTAGGTATTAAACGGTCAGCTATCATATTTAAACATATACTACCAAACATAGTATCAATAATACTTGTTTCAGCAACACTGTCCTTTGCTACAAGTATGTTGATAGAATCAAGTTTATCCTACTTAGGCTTTGGTGTTCAGGCACCTCATCCTACCTGGGGTAATATGCTGTACGGTGCAAACAATAGTATTGTTATACAAAATTACTGGTGGAGATGGGTATTTCCGTCTATTGCCTTAGGAGTATGCGTAATCTGCATAAACGTAATTGGCGATGGTCTGAGAGATGCTGTTGACCCGAAATCTCATGAACGTTAGGAGGAAAATTAGATGGCACTATTAGAAGTTAAAAATTTGCATACTTATTTTGAAACAAGACGAGGTACCGTTAAAGCTGTCAATGACGTCTCCTATTCAGTAGAAGCTGGTAAAACCCTTGGTATAGTGGGAGAAAGCGGTAGTGGAAAGTCTGTTTCAGCAATGAGTATTATAAAATTATTAGATGGAAATGGATATATACACGATGGTGAAATTATTTTTGACGGTAAAGATCTGGTCAATATGTCTATAAAAGAAATGTCACAAATAAGAGGCAATGATATATCTGTCATATTCCAGGAACCAATGACTTCATTGAACCCTGTTTTTACAATAGAAAGACAATTATCAGAACCCTTTATGATCCACCAAGGTTTAAGTAAAAAAGAAGCTAGGGAAAAATCTGTAGAAATGCTGGAAAAGGTAAAGATACCAAATCCAGAAGCTGTTGTAAAGCAGTATCCATTCCAGTTATCTGGAGGTATGAGACAGCGTGTTATGATAGCCATGGCCCTTGCCTGCGTGCCTAAGCTATTAATAGCAGATGAGCCAACAACAGCCTTGGACGTTACCATTCAAGCTCAAATCTTGAAGCTTATGAATGAGTTAAAGGAAGAAATCGGAACATCCATTTTGTTTATTACCCATGATTTAGGTGTAATTAATGAAATGGCTGATGATGTTGCGGTTATGTATTGTGGTCAGGTAGTAGAAAAAGCTCCAGTAAGGACTATTTTTGGGGAAAACAGTGTTTATTCACATCCCTATACTGAAGGGTTAATGTATTCAATCCCAAGACTAGATACACCACCTGGAGTCCGTTTAGAGCCAATACCTGGAGCGGTTCCACATCCATTAAACTTACCAGTAGGGTGTAAATTTGCTCCAAGGTGTAAATATGCAACAGATAAATGTCATAAAGAAGAACCAAAATTGTTAGAAATTGAAAAAGGTCATGAAATTCGTTGTTTCTATCCTAAGAAAGGGGTGAGATCCAATGGCTAATAATGATAAAAAAGTTTTAATTCGTATTGAAAACCTAAAACAGTATTTCCCCTTAAAAAAATCTGGTTTATTCAGTAGGGAAACACTATATGTAAAAGCAAACGATGACGTAACCCTTGATATATATGAAGGTGAAACTTTAGGCTTAGTTGGAGAAAGTGGATGTGGTAAGTCAACCTTGGGTCGAACCCTGTTACAGCTTTATGAGCAAACAGATGGTAGAACCATTTACTATGGTTGTGATTTAGAGGAAATAGCACCAAAATATGTTCTGGAAACTTTGGAAAACTTAGACTCATTGTATAAAAAAATGGTTGAATTAAGGAAAAAAGAAGAGGAAGCCTTAAAAGCATATGAAGCCATACCAGAAGAAGGAAAGGAAAAATATCAAGCCCTAGAGAGATATCGTGAAGCAGAAAAGGCAGCTAGGAACTTATTTCTTGATTTAGCCCAATTAGTGGGCGGCCTATTAGTGGCAGAAGACTTAGAAAAAGTATCTAAGGTCTTATTGGACTATTTTAAAGCAAGTGTTGGAGCAGCAAAACTTAGAAAATCCATTAAGGAAGAAGAGATAAACCTTGAAGGAGTTAAATCCCTACTAGAAGAAAGAGGAAAAAAAGAAGAAGAAATAGAACAAGAAACTGCTAAAGAAAAAGAGAAAATAAAGAGCTTAAAAGAGCAATTAGATAAAATAGAGAAGGAATTGGCCTTAAAGGATGAAGAAGTAAAAGAATTGAGGAATAAATATAAGGATCATCCTGAGTATGATAAATATGAAAAATACAGAGATAAGGGTATAAATCTTGCAAAACTGACTGAGGAAGAAATGAGAGTTCTTAGAAAAGACTTACAGTTGATTTTCCAAGACCCCTATTCATCTCTAAATCCAAGATTAACAGTAGGCCAAATTATATCTGAAGGATTATATGCCCATAATATGTTCGCGAAGAACGACCCCTCTATCCAAGACTATATTTTAGAGACCATGGAGAAATGTGGATTAGCGTCATACTTCATCCATCGTTATCCACACCAGTTCTCCGGAGGGCAAAGACAACGTATTGGTATAGCACGTTCAGTAGCTCTTCAGCCTAAGTTTATAGTATGTGATGAGGCTGTATCAGCCCTGGATGTTTCTATACAGTCACAGATTATTAACCTATTATTAGATTTGAAGGAAGACCAAAATTTAACCTATCTCTTTATATCCCACGACTTATCAGTAATTAAGTATATTAGTGATAGGGTTGGGGTAATGTATCTTGGAAATATAGTAGAATTAGCAGAAACTGAAGAATTATATTCACGTCCTATGCATCCATACACAGAAGCACTTTTAGCAGCAATTCCTACTATAGATTCAACTGATACGAAAAACAGGGACCATTACGTTCTAGAAGGGGATATTCCAAGCCCAATTAATCCACCTTCAGGATGTAAATTCCATACTAGATGTAAATATGCTACAGACATATGTAAGATGGTTGTTCCTGAGTTTGAGGAAGCAAGGCCAGGACATTTTGTAGCATGTCACCATAAGCTAAATGGGGATAAATAATAGAAGGGTTTTGAGTTATTATGATGTTTCAAAGTAAACTTGATCGTGCAATGGCATGGTTAAAGGAAAAAAATAAAGAGCAAAGTGGACCTTATGAAAAAGGGACTGAAGAGTTCTATGATGAAAACCAACTTGACCATTATGATCCAAGAGCAGAATGGTTAGCTGAAGAAAATGAAAAAATGGAACTAGAAAAGGGAGATATTTTAGCAATCATTATTTCAGCCTTTCTGGTATTTAGTCCCATTATATTATTCCTAATATTGATATTAATTTTAGTTATGAAACTTTAATAGGTAAAAATATATTCCTATTAAGAATTAGCTCAGCATAAAAGCTGAGCTTTTATTTTTTGCAAATAAAGATAGACTTATTGTAATCATATCGTAAAGACTTTTTTAAAAATCTGTATTATAATTAAAGAAAAAAGAGGTAATAATCTTAAGGCAATATATATTAGGAGTGATATAGTGAAAAAGTCTTTATGGTTTTTAATTCTAGTTGCTTTTCTTTCCTTTCTCTTAGGCTGCAGTGGAGCCAAGGCTATGGATAAGGTTCATACTGCAGAAAAGCAAGAAATCTTTGTAGATTCAATCTTGTCCATAGACCAATATTATCCATTAAAAGAAAATACAATTATGGAATACGAAGGGATTGGAAATGAATTTGCAGAGAAAAAAACTTTTGTAGAATTTATAGGAGAAGGAAAAGTTCAGATTAAAGAAGTAAATCCTGGCACCACCTTTGTAAGGGTAGTAGAATATAAAAATGGTGAATTAAGAGAAATATATGCAGAAGGTGAATTCTACCATATTGAAAATATGCTCAATACCAATACAAATAGAAACAATATCCTATTAAAGGAACCCCTTGAAGTTGGCAACACTTGGTCAAATGAAGATGGCAGCATAAGGGAAATAACAGGATTAAATGAAATAATAGAGACTCCCTCTGGACCATATGAAGCATTGGTAGTAACTACGAAGTTTTCCTCAGGTGGGATCCTAGAGGAATATTATGCTAAGGGTATCGGCCTAGTTGCTTCCATTTACAAAGATGGAGAATTTGAAGTAAAAACATTACTAAGGGAAGTAAAAAACAAGGAACAAAAATTAGAAGTTCTATCCTACTATCCCTTAGCTGATAAAATAGGAACTGGATATCTGGAACAGACTATAACCTTTGAAACAAATGGAGATATAAAAGAAATATTAGAAAAGATATTAAAAAATCCTCCAACTGAAGAATTAATCCCATCAATTTCTAAAAATGTAAAAATAAATGAAATACATCTAAATAGGGAAGCCTGGATATTGGAAGTAGATTTTTCTAAGGAGTTTGCAGATGATTTTAATATAGGTTCAGCCCAAGAAGCAGAAATGTTAAAGTCGGTAGTCAATACCTTAGGAAAATTCTATGATGTAGACAAGGTGTATATAACCATAGAAAACATCCCTTATGAATCAGGCCACTTTGGCCTTAGGGAAGGAGAGTTCTTTCTAGTTGATATTTCAGATGTTGTGGAAATAGAATAAATAAAGGTCCTCAATTTGAGGGCCTTTATTTACTTACGAACTCAACCTTCCTCTTCTTTGTTGTCATTTTTTGAATTCTGTTTATTATCATTCTTTCTATTTTTATTGTTCTGTTTATTCTTAGCCACCCTTTTTCCCTCCTTTGTAAATAAAATCGCTGCATTTATAGTATTACAAATTATTTAAAATTTAATCCTTAAATCGAGGGAAAAAGAAAATACTACAAAAAATGTTACATATTTTCAATTATTTTACTAATTCGCCAATGAACCTGGAGGGTTCAACTTTCCTTTCACCGATAGTGTTTACAGTTATCAAGGACAAATGATATTTAGCCCTAGTCATGCCAACATAAAACAATCTTCTTTCTTCTTCAAAAAGGTCAAATCTACCTTTTTCTACACCTTCAACGCTAGATATTGAGGGAAAATCTCCATCTACTAAGTCTACCATATATACCCTATCAAATTCCAAGCCCTTAGCAGAATGGATAGTAGATAGGGTTAGGCCATTTCTATTTCTTTGGGACTTGCTACATAGATTTTCAAGATAGTTTAATCTATATAAAAAATCTTCTATGCTTTTACAATTTCTGGCGATAAATTTTAAAAAGAATAACATAGTTTTTAATGTATCATAAGTATAGCCAAGTTTCATAGAGTTTTCCTTTAAATATCTCTCATATTCTAAGGTATATTCAATGTATTCTATTGCATCATAGGGAGCCAGCTTGGCTAATTTATCAAAGTCTAACTTTAATTGTCTAAGATTAGACTTATAAAAGTTAGACAGTCCAGGATAGTCCATTATTCTATCAAAAACAGACAGGTCATAATTTAAGGTCTTAGCATAATTAATATGTTTTTTAGATATATAGCCTTTTTTCTTATAATAAATATTCTCATAAAGACCCATATTCGAAGTATCCTGTGAAAATTTAATAAAATCAGTAATATCATTTATTAACCAATGATTAAAAAACCTTACCTTAACATCTCTCATGTAGAAGGGAATTCTATTCCTATCTAAGGCTTCTATCAGGCCAATGGAGGAAAGATTATTCCTATATAATATACATATTTTAGATAAATCTTTGCCTGCCAATTCCTCCATCAAATAATCATATTGGTCAATAATGGAGTTTACCTTGATAATATTAATGGGCTCTACATAATCATTGTCAGTATATATAGTTTTATTATATCTTAGGGAGTTGTTCTTAATAAATTTATTACATACAGAAATTATGTTTTTCGATGACCTATAATTCTTTTCCATAAAGAAAATTTTTCCATTGGGATAGATCTTTTTGAAATTTAGCAAGCCTGCTGGATATGCACCTCTAAAGCTATATATAGATTGATCATCATCTGCCACAATAAATAAATTATTTTTTGGCTTAGCCAATAGCTTAATTATTTCCATCTGGATTTTTGAAGTATCTTGTCCTTCGTCTACTTGCAGAAAGTCGTACTTGTTCCTATACTTTTCCAACATATAGCTATTATTTATCAAGACCTCATAGGAAAGGGTCAGCATGTCGTCAAAATCTATTAGGTTATTATCCCTTTTATACTTTTCATAAAGGTAAAAAATTCTGTCAAAGTTTTCTACTTCCATTTTATTAGATTTCATAAATTCATCTACTGTCAACATCAAATTTTTAATATAGCCTATGGAATTTAGGAGAGATTCCAATTTTTCTTCAGTTATATATTTTCCGTTAAGGTCTAGGTATATTTTTTTAAGTAAATTGTACTTATTAAGTTGATTATTCTCATCTTCTATTAATCTATATCTAATTCTATTTATATAAGCATATTCTCTAATTAGGTTATAACAAAAACTATGAATAGTTGAAAAATAGACAGGTATGGAAGAAATATCTGGAAAACTTTTGTAGAATCTTTCCTTCATATCTCTGGCAGCAGCCCTGCTGAAGGTAATAGATAGGATTCTTTCAGGACTAATATTATGGTTTAGTATTAAATTTACAGTTCTATGAATAAGTACAGTAGTTTTTCCTGCTCCAGGCACTGCTAATACAAGGGCAGGTCCATGTACGTGTTCAATGGCTTTTCTCTGTTCTGAACTAAGATTCATCTTCACACCTACCTTTTAAATTATCTACTATATTCTAACATAAAAAATAATCAAATAGTATATTTATAAATCTATAAATACCTCATGAGATGGGTAATAATAACTAAAGTAAAGAATTATAAATATCTTGTAGGGATTTCACTGAGGTGAAAAGATGAAGAACATATTAAAGAAGTTTGATGATTTTTTAATAGAGTTGATAAATATTAAAATGAGCCATAGGTATTTAGATGCCTTGATGTATAGGGCAACCAATTTAGGTGGTGGACTATTCTCAACTTTTTTAGTAGTGTTTCTTATCTTAATAGGTAGTACTAATACGAAGTTAATGGGTATAGAGGCCCTAATAGCACTATGTATCAGTCAGACTATAGTCCATAGCTTAAAACTAATACTAGGTAGAGAAAGGCCATATAAGATCTTTGAGCACTTAAATACCTTTGGGATAAATATGAAGGACTATTCCTTTCCTTCAGGCCATACAGCTGCAAGCTTTTCCATTGCTACAACCATAGCACTTAATATACCAAGGCTTACAATTATAGTATTTACAATGGCCATCATAGTAGGCATATCAAGGATATACCTTGCAGTACATTATCCTACAGATGTGGCAGCAGGTATTATCTTAGGTACTATTCCAGCCATAATAGTACACTATCAATTAATAGGCCTAATTTATAGATTGGGTAAAATCATAGGTATTGATCTTTAGGCAAGGCCTAAATATTATAAATTAAAAAAGGGGGTATGAGCATGTTAATGACCAATTTTTTAAGTAGCAGAAAATCTGTAAGAGAATATAAGAAGAAACTTGTAAGTCCTCAGCTATTAGATAATATTCAAGAGTATTTAAATTTACTTGAAAAAGAAGATGGAACAGGGAATATAAAGTTTAGACTATATGAGTATGGAAATAGGATTTATGAAGGGCTAAAAGGCCTAGGGGGCTATTCAGGTGTAATGATAGAAAGCCCACATTATATAGGTCTTGACATAAAGAATAAGGAAGACAGAAATATTATTTATGGAGCCTATTTTATGGAGAAATTGATTACAGAATTACACTCTATGGGATTGGGAACTTGCTGGATCAGCTTAGATGATGTCGAGAGGGAATTTAAGAAAGAACTGTTTGGTAATATAGCAGGTGAAATCGATTATTTATTAGCAATAGGTTACGCCAAACCTAAGAATCCATTTTTAAATGAACCCTTTAGCCACAGGATTGGAGTAGATGAGTTAGTTTTCCAAGACAAAATTGGAGAAAGTATTTCTTATGAAGAATTAGAAAACAGAGGCCTTGATGACTTATTTTATTATATTAGGTTTTCACCATCTATTTTAAATAAACAACCTTGGAGATTTTTAATAGATAAAGACAAGGCAATCCTATTGATAAAATATAAGGATGGGGAAGAGGCAAACCTAATCGATGCAGGGATTATAATGTATTACTTCGAAGAACTAGGCAAGGCCATAGGATTAAGTGGTAAATGGACCTTAATAGAGGGAGAAGAAAAAGTAGGAGAAGATAATTATAAATTCATAGCAGAAATAAAACTATAAAAGTATTAAAAAAACAACCTTCATCAGCCATTGGCTTGATGAAGGTTGTTTTTCATATATCGGCTACTCAATACTTATAGTTCTTCCCCTATTTTTTTTGCCTTCTAATTTTGGAAGTGTCACATACAGTATTCCATTTTCAAACTTTGCTTTTACCTTTTCAAAATCTACATCATCAAAGTAGAAGCTTCTTGACATGGAGCCATATCTTCTTTCACGTACAATATAGTTTTCATCTTTTTTCTCAATCCTTTCATCCCTTTTTACTGCAATAGTAAGAACATCATCATTGGATTTTAATATGATTTCTTCCTTATTTACTCCTGGTAATTCTGCCTCTAGTAAATATTTTTCTTCATCTTCTCTTAAGTTTACTCTCATTCCACCTTGAGAAAGAGGTCTAAAGTCTTCTAGCCAAAAATCGCTAAAAGGAGCTTCCATAATGTTTTCCATAAGTCTTCTATAAGGTCTTAAGCTAAACACTATATCACCCTCCTTGTATTTTTTTCTATATTAATATTGACTTTGACTATCTTTGACTTTCAATTATATTTTACCCTGCAAATGAAAATTTAAACATTCCAATTAATGTTTATTATAAATTTTATTTTGGGATTGATTAATTAATTGAAGTAATTATAAGGCTTTCTCAGGACTTTAGATTTTAAAATGATTCCACTAAACATTGTATTATTCTCTCTAAAAATTAAAAAATATTTTTTATAATGTAAAACTTTTTATGGTTTTTTTACGAATATATCTATGGACAAGGAATTAAATGAAAGAATTGATGGTGAAATATGGATAGGGATAAAAAACTAATAAGAAAAATAGTAAAAAAATCAGATAAAGATGCTGCAAATGAACTTATATCTAAATATTACAAGGAAGTATATACATATGTTTACAGGCAGATTTTAGATAAAGAATTATCTATGGATTTAACACAGGAAATCTTTATCAATGTATTGAAATCGCTAAATAACTATGATGAAAGAAAGGCTTCTTTCAGAACTTGGCTATATAAAATAGCTACATATCGATTAGCAGATTATTATCGTTCTAAAAGTTATAAAGATAATAACATGCTGCTTTCCATAGATAATGTTGATATATTTGATAATAAGGATATTGAGGTTTCCTTTGAAAGAAAAGAAGATATAGAAAGGATTATCCATGTATTGAATAATTTAGATATTTCATTGCAGGAGATTTTTAGATTAAAAATTTTTGCAGATTACACATTTTTAGAAATTTCAGAAACCCTAAATATTCCAGAATCTACCGTTAAGACAAGATACTATTCTGTAATTAGGAAAATAAGGAAGAAATTTGAGGAGGGATAATGTGAAAATTGAAATGCCTAAAGAAGAAGAAATAAGGCATGAAATAGATAATATAATTGCAAAGTCTATTAAAGAAAAGGAATCTTTTTATTCCTATTTAAAAAACATGTATAAACAAATAGGATTTAAATATTTATTTCATGATGGTATGGAAATTGTTGTTACAATTTTATTAGTGTTTATTATTTTAATTTCAGCTATTAGAAGTAGCAGCATAAGATATATGGAAAATGCTGGATTAATATATGTTTATCTGTTTACTGTATCACCAATACTGTATTTAGCAATGTCCATTTACAGTTTCATCCATGTAAAGCAGAATAAAACCTATGAAATTGAAATGACATGTAAATACGATTTATATCAGATAGCAGCTTTCAGAATGCTTATGTTCAGCATTATTTGTATTGTATTCAACTTTTTATTTATATTCATGGTTAATTATTTTTATAAGAATTTGAATTTCATAAAGGCCTTTATGATTTCTATAACATCTTTATTTTTATTTTCTTCAATTTTTCTATATACAATAATGAAGCTAAAAAATAAATTAGCAAAGTATACTGTTATATTTGGGTGGATTGGCTTTAATACAGCATTATGTATGTTTAAAGTAAATTATTACATTGATTTATTAAATAATATTTCAACATATACTTGGACTATAGTAGCTTTAGGTTCTATATTTATATACTTAAAGAATTTAAAGGAATTTACTTTATTAAGATGTAGGAAAGGGATGATTTAGATGTTGATAGTAAAGAATGTTAGTAAGAGTTATGGGAAATTTTCAGTACTTGAAGACATAAATATTGAATTTTCCAATGGAATATATGGCTTATTGGCACCAAACGGAACAGGTAAAACTACTTTAATAAAAATGCTTAGTACTTTACTTTTTCCAGATGACGGAGAAATACTCTATAATGGTGCAGATATTTTTCATATGGGGGACAGCTATAGGGAAATACTTGGGTATCTTCCCCAAGAATTTGGCTACTATAAAAATTATAACCCTAGACAGTATCTCTCATATCTTTCTGCATTAAAGGGAATAGAGAGGGATGTTGCAAAAAAGAAAATAGATGAGTTATTAGAATTAGTGGGACTTATAAGTGTGGCTGATAAGAAAATGAAGAAGTTTTCTGGTGGAATGATTCAGAGGGTTGGAATAGCACAAGCTTTACTTAATGATCCTAAAATATTAATACTGGATGAACCTACTGCTGGATTAGATCCTAAGGAAAGAATAAGATTTAGGAATTTATTATCACAGTTATCCAGAGATAGAATTGTTATTCTTTCCACCCATATTGTATCTGATGTGGAGTCAATAGCTAATGAGATTATAATGATAAAAGATAAAAAGGTATTGTATAAGGATAGCATAGAAAATATATGTAAAACCCTTGAAGGCATGGTTTATGAAATAAAAGTTGACTTTGATAAGGTTAATGATTTTAGGAATAAGTTTTTCTCTTTAACAGAAAAACAAGAAGAAAACAAAATGAAAATCAGATTTATATCTGAAAGAAAATTAGATGATACTTGGGATTCTATAAGTCCCAGTATAGAAGATGTCTTTATGTATGTATATAAAGATGAAGTAATAGAGGAAGGGTAAGAATGAATATAAAAATAAACGAATTAAAAAAAGTTTTAAATTCTCCTATCATAACTTGGCTTTTAGTTTTGTTTATTGTTTTCAATGCTTTTGTAATATACCAAAATTCATATTTTAAAGATGAGCTGAAGGTGTTAAATAAGCTGGTAGATAGATTTGGCTATAAAATAGATGATGAAATGTTAGGCAAATTTAAGGAATATTATGATGAACAGCTTTATAGGTTAAATGAAATTACAAATAAGAAACTTTCCAAAAACTTTAAAAACATGCAGGAATTTTACAATGATCATAAATATGGCCTAAAAGAAATTTATACACAAGCTGAGATTGACTTAATAGTAGAATTGGGGATTATAGAAACATACTATAATGAAATATTAGGAATCGATGAAATTTATTCAAAAATTAATATTATGGATATAGCAGAAAGTGAAATTATGAAATACAGCCTTGGAGGGAAAGCTGCTGCTACAGTAAGAAAGCAGTATAAAGCTTTTAGTGAAAGGTTTAAACAATTAATAGAAAATAAGGAGCATAAATATTTATTTTTTATGGGACAAGTATATAGAATGCATTCTTTATTATTTAGAAAGTTATTTAGGATTATTATATTTGAAATAATCATACTAGTGGTTCTTACTACAGCCTATTTGGTAAACTATGAGTTTGACAGTAATACTGAATTATTAACTTATACATCTAAAAGGGGAAGAAATTTAATTATTGATAAACTTTGGGCCTCTGTGTTTTCAAGTTTAGTTATAACAACAATTATTTTGTCAATAACATTAAGTTTATATTTTAAAGTATTTGATTATTCTAGGCTTTGGAATGTTCCCATAAGTAGTTATTTCAACAGCGAATATGTAGATATTAGCAGTGGAATTAGTTTACTATATTTTGCTTGGTGGAATATGTCGTTTATAAAATATTTGATTTTTAGCATTGGGTTAATTTACTTAATTACCTTAATTTTTAATGGTATTGCATTTGTTTTGGCAATCCATGTAAAAAACACTTACTTTTCATTCTTTATATTTGCCATAATATTTGGTTTGTTCTTGATTGTTCCCAATTTTTTGCCTAGAAATAGTAATCTTATTTTTATGGGAGCTTTCACACCATTTTTCTTAATTTTAAATCCCCATGTATGGTTTATGGAAAGTGGTGCGTTCACAACTTTTAAATATTATGAATTGATTACTGTTAGTATTTGGTTCTTAATCTTATTAGTTCTTGGAATGTTATCAATTAAAAAATTTAAAAGACAGGATATTTAGGAAGGTGAATTAAATGAGCATAATTTTAAATGAATTAAAAAAGATTTTTAATATTAAATCCATTATTTTACTGATATTGATAAATATTGTTATGTATTTTCTTTTTATTGAATTTTATATAACTAATTTTCCCAATGGAAGGCCTGCATTAAATATTTATAATATGTTTGTTGAGATGAAAGAACTTTACGGGGAATATATGGATGAAAAGGAATTTGAGGACTTTAAGTTAAAATATGAAGAAGCAGTTAAGGAAGCAAATGAGTATATTCAGTTAAGAGAAGATTTTAAAACTGCAGGAATAAATGATTATGAGGATTTTAAAAATATGGATTTGGAAGATGAAGAACAATACAGGCTTTATAGTGATGTGATTTTTGATAAGAAAATAGATATATTTTGGGAACTTCCTTGGAGGGAAGAGTATATTAAGTATTATGAAGACAAAGAAAGGCTTATGCTGGCACAAGCTTCAAATTCAAAGCAAGAATTAAGGATTATGGAAATACTTAATAAAGGTTTAGAAACCTCTGTATTCAATGATGTTATATTTTCGAATTATAATCATTTTATAAAAAATGTGACCATAACCATATTATTAAGCGTAATGTTCATCATAACTCCTACATATTTAAGGGATTATTTAGTTAAAGTAAATTACCTTCAATATACGTCAAAAACAGGAAGAAGGATATTTAAGAAGAAGATACTTATAAGTTTACTAGCTACTTTTATATTAGTGACAATACAGTTTTTATGTTTCTTTATTATATATTCTACAAATAATACATCAATGTTTTTTAATTCAAACATAAATTCAATTTATAATATTATTATTTCTTGGTATGACTTAACATTTATTCAATATATAATTCTTACAGTAATAGGAGTTTACTTGTTAGCTTTTGTGTTTACATTAATATCATTGCTGGTTTCCAGCATAGGGAAAAACTATATAACAGTTATAGGCATTCAGCTTCCTATAGCTTTAGTGTCTTTTACAATACTGTTGAAATATTTGATTCATTATATGACAAACATTAGCTATCCAAAGTATTTCTGGGCATTGTCGTATATGGCATTAATCATGATAAGTAGTATATTTATGATGATTAGGTGGAAAAAAGAGGAAAAAGCTGATATTTTATAATAGAATATATAAAGAAAATAAATTATAGTAATGCTTAACACATAGGTTTTCCTATGTGTTTTTTAT